>Ga0190315_1000426_pt1 | contig 21624 bp, 21 predicted proteins | sample 48701101_MG_FD_161673 | JGI IMG/M metagenome (GOLD analysis project Ga0190315, IMG submission 161673) | Hydrothermal vent sediment bacterial communities from Southern Trench, Guaymas Basin, Mexico - 4870-11-0-1_MG | ecosystem: Environmental > Aquatic > Marine > Hydrothermal vents > Sediment ...
GTTTACTTTTTGTTTGACTGTAATTGTCGTAATTCCTTGACTAATTTATCAAGTTCTTCTTTTTCTGCTTTGCTCGATGTATTGTTTGTCCCTGTTTGGGTATTAGCCTGATCTGCAACGTAGTTTGTATTTGCTACTGGGGTACTTGCGGGTTGACTTGGAGTCCGAGTTGGTGCCGGAGTAGCTAGTTGTGGCGATACTGAGGGCGTAGTGTTTGCTGGTGTCACCGCTGGTGCTACTTTCTTTGATGGTTGTGTACTTGTATTAGGTCCAGACTGAGTCTTTAGATTATTAACTGAGCTTATTGTAAGAGTAATAATATCTTTCTCGGTTTCTAAGGCTTGCACAATTTTGTTCATAGTGCTAGCAGTTGCACCTGCCACTTCAATTTCCTTAATTAGTGAATCTTTTACTATTTGTGGTGCACCCACATTGTTGACAAGAAGCTTTAATTTCTGCTTCAGGGTTGGTTCTCCGTTACCTATTGGTTGAGTCATATAACTTGTAATAAATTAATTTTCACGAAAATCTCATTCGTGTAAAAGCAAGGATGTTGCTTTATTGTGACCATTATATCACTGTGTGTGAAAAAATACAAATCTTGTATTTAGTCGTACAAATACACTTGTGTTATGAAAAATAGCAACCAATGGATCTTCTAAGGATATTAATTGCTGGTACAAAAAAAGGATCTAAATGGCTTTTTTTTTATCATGGTGATAGTATACATTAAGTAATACGAAAGAATTGAGTCGAGACTCTTTCTTGATCCTTATTGGATTTTAGACTAATTTTAAATAGTTTCTTTATGATCAGTATAGATAAGCATGAACATTCCGATGGGATTGAATCGTTCTCTATTCGATTAGAAAAACCTCTCATAAAAAAGTTAAAAAAAATGGAAGATGATTGGCATAAACAACTTTTGGAGGCTATGCCTATTTTGAAAAATGCTGCTTATACTATCTCCCCATATACGTGTGATGTGATTAAAGAGAGTATATATCCTGAGGCTCGAGCTAAATTTGAAGAAAAGACAGGTGTTGCAGTTGAAGAAATTGATAAGAAGGTTATTGCAGTTTTGTATAAACCTGTTGTTTGGGATACGTACTATTTTATTTCACGGAATGCAAAACTTGTTAGTCCTTTTCTTGGGGGGGTATATAAGAAAAAGGGTCATGTAAATCTAAGATGGATATGTACTGGGTCAGCGGTGGCAGAGAGAACGCTGATTACGACCTTGATTAACAATGGAATTTCTGATGTACGTGGTGTTAGCACGGATATTAGTGCTACATCAATATTACTAGCCGCAATAAATCTGGAACTTATGAATGTTGTTCTAGAAAAAGACATAGATGTTAGAGTTGTTTTTAGAAAAATTCCTGCAGAATTGAAAAATAAAAAAAACACTATTGTTTTGCAGATAGACGATGCCTTATCCTCCCTGAAGGAAGAAAGTCAGATTAAAGGTACTAAGTACCATTATGATGCGTTCTTGGCTGATAATGCTTTACCCTATTTTAGTAGAGATGAAGGGTTTAAGATACTTCAAGAAGCTGTACGAATTACTAATAAACCTGCCGTTTTCCAAGCCTTTGGAATAAATATTGGTAAGCTGGTGGAATTTCCTATTTTGGTTAAGGTGAAAGAGATTCTTAATAAGAATATTATTTCCGATACAAAAATTATTTTGGATAAGCTGGAGAATCAGGACGGAATAAAGTTTCCTAATGGATATAGGCACAAGTTTTTTTATAATAGCAATGGTGTAATTGTTAGAATGATTACAGAGGGAGCTGCTGAGATGTTTTTCTGGATAGGAACCTTACTAAGAACTTTCAGGATAAAAGAATTTTTTGTTTTCCTACGTATGATTACATTGGCGACTGGTCTTTCTAAATGGTCGCAAATATCAGTAACTAACACTGTTGATACTTATCATGATCTTTTAGAAATAGTCCAAAATTTAAAAGTTAAGGTATTGGACTCACCAGGCGAAGAGATCCAATGGAAGGATATGATACAAAGTAGTTTTACTGTAAAAATTGGATAATGGGATTTAACGTAGTTGGGTATTTAACAATCATTGTGTGTTTAATACACATTGTTTTGCTTTTCTTTGTGATAAACAGTAAAAAAAGGTCAAAGTATTTCTTTTGGTATATATCAATAATAGTATCTATACTTTTATGGTCTCTAGCTACTTTTTTTTATAATTCGATACCACTTGGACATGAGGTTTTGTTACTAAAACTTGTTTATGTCTTTAGTAATTGTATTGTAGTGTCATATACTTTCTTTGCCCACTATTTTCCCAAGGTGATCAAGACAAAATATAAGGTACTCCTGTTAATTTTGCTGTTTCTTGTTGTCCCAAGTATGTATATTTTACTATTTACCGACATGCTGATTGTTGATGTGAAATTCATACCTGAGCAGTATTTATCTGTTGCACAAATGGGTGATGGATATTTAATTTATATGTTACCTACCTTTCTTGGGGTATTTTTTGTCGCAATATATCTATTAGCTAAAATAAAGAGGTTTAGTGGATATAATCGAAATCAAATGAAATTCTTCTTTTGGGGGTCTATCTTTATGTTTCTGCCTACAATTTTTTTGGATTATTTCGTTCCTATTGTTTTTGGTAATACAGAGTTTTACAGATGGGGGCCAGTTTTTGGAATTATTTTCAACGTTTGCATCGTGTATTCCATGCTTGCGACCCGATTTATGGGTGTAAGATCTATAATTGGATCATTCATAAAGTATGTCTTGATCTTTTTGTTTAACACAGGAATCTTACTGGGTAGTTACCATATAATAGCTCATTTTGGTAATGACATTTCCCCAGTAAATAGATTGGTTGTCATCTTTTTCTTTCTGGCTCCAATAAGTGTCTATATAAATACTAAAATTTTTCGTCGAATTTCAAATAAGATAAAGAATGTCTATATTAATCCGTCTGTCGATTTTGAAGACGAAGAACAGAAATATTTTAATTTTCTAGAAAATGAGCTTAATCTTGACAAAATTGGAGAGGAAACTATCAGGTTTCTTAAAAGAATTTTTGGAATAGATAGGGTAACACTATTTTTATGCGGAAAAGGAGAAAATGATATTGTTTATCAAAGGGTGATAAAGGTTAGGTATGTAGACCAGGACGATTTGTTAAGTATTTTACTTGATTGGGACACTGTTTCGACTAGTAATATCTTATTGTTGTCTGAAGTTGAGTTAATGACTACCGAGGAACTGATACATTTTCCCAATACTTGGAAAAGAGTCTTGACGTTTATGAAATATAACAACATATCGTTAATTTACAAAATGCCAGAGAGGCTAGATTTGCGGGGTCTTATAATAATTGGGTTTGAAGAAACGGAAAGATTTCTTACAAAGGAAGATCTTGCAATAATCGAGGGAATAGGTAAAGCTTTTTCGGGGGCAATGGGAAGATCGAGGCTTTACAAGAAAATACATGATTTCAATAAGGATCTTAAAACGAAAGTAGATGAACAGACTCGAGAAATACATCTAAAGATGGAGAGAATGAAGGAATTGAGGCAGAGGGAAAAGGATATGCTTGATATATTGGGGCATGAGTTAAGAACGCCGTTAACGATAATAAAAAATGCAATCGAGTTAATAGAATATGATAAGGAAATAAAAGAGAAAAGTAATGAGATATTGAAGTGGGATGGAACTGTACAAGATCAGTTTAATTATATAAAGAGTGGGTTACGTAGAGAACTACGACTTGTGGAAACATTATTACTGGCCACCAAGCTGGATGCCTCGAGACTTCAGGCAAACATTTGCGATGTTGATTTGGTCAAGATAATAAAAAACACTTGCTATGCATTTAAAAGGGAAGCAGACATTAAACATTTGAAGTTGTTAGTAAAATATCAAAAGAAGAAAAAGTGGATAGCTAAAGCGGACAATTTGCATTCACAACAGATAGTGGATAACCTAGTAAGTAATGCCATAAAATATACATTCCGTGGACATGTTGAAATAAATTTAATAGAAGAGGGCAAGTATATAGTTTTGTCTGTGAAGGATACTGGGGAAGGAATACGTAAGCATAATTTGGCTAAGCTTGGTCAAAAGTTTTATCGTGTAAATCAGTATATTAGTAAGAAACGTAAAAAAAACAGTGTAATAAGACCTGGTGGTACGGGGCTTGGGTTATATGTAACGTTTGGTTTAATTAAAGCAATGGGAGGAAAGTATGAGATACAAACAGAAATTGGGAAAGGCTCTACTTTTAAGATATTCTTTCCGACTAAATAATGAATAATATATCCTATGTTTGTAAAAAATCTTGTTGTTGGAGAACTTGAAACAAATTGTTACATTGTAACTGATTTAAACACTAAGGATTGCTTGATAATTGATCCAGGGGATAGTGCGGATCTAATTGGGGAATACATAGTAAAAAACGATTTAAAGCCTAAACATATTATTGCGACACATGGCCATTTTGACCACATCTTAGCTTCCTTTGAACTTCAACTTTCTTTCGATATACCTGTCTCGGTCCATAAGTTTGACCTTCCTATTCTTAAGAAAATGAAAACCTCTGCTAAATATTGGCTTCGTAGAGAAATCATTGAACTGCCACCTGTAAAAACAAAATTCATTGACGAAAAGTCAACAATATGTTTGGGAAAAGATGTTCTGGGAATTATTCACACACCTGGACATACTCCTGGTAGCATTTGTTTGTACTGTAAGCGTGAAAAAATTATTTTCCCAGGTGATTTGATCTTTGCAAACGGAGTCGGGAGAACTGATTTCTCATATTCGAGTAGTAAGGCTCTAAATCAATCCATCGTGACCGTGAAAAGGCAGTTTTCACAATATCGTGCTTTCCCGGGACATGGGGAGGAGTTTATTGTTTAGCCAGAGAAGTCGTGTTAATCTCTAAGGCTATATATTCTGATTGGTTTGATCAGGTTTTCTGTCTACTAGTGATTTGTGAAAAATCGAAATGTATTTCCTTCGAGTAATGTTTACTTATTCTTTCCCTTGTGATGAAAATATATTTTAAACTTTATATTCATTTTTTTACAAAACTTTTTGATATTGTTTTCCTCCATAATCCAATAATTATTATTTTTGGTGTAGATTTCTTTATATTGTTGGATAAGCTCTGGTCCATTCTTTTCTAAAAATGTGTAAACCTCTCTTCTAATAGAAGGGTAGAGATTCAGATTTTCTAACCAAAATTCATCCACAAAAGATTTCGTTTTCTGAATTAGGGATTTCCAGTCAGTTATCCTGGGAAAAATTGGTGAGATAAATAGGGCTGTTTTAATTCCAGCCCTATGGAGGTCTTTCAAAGCCTTGATTCGTTTGTTGATACTAGAAGCGAGTGGTTCTAATTCGGTTCTTGTTTTGTCATCTAGAACGGATAAAGAAATGGCAACAATACAATTCTTGAATTGTTTGAATAAGTCAATATCCCTGACTACTAAATCTGATTTTGTCATTATGTCTAGATGAGGTTGCAGGGGGATTAGTTTTTCAAGAATCTTTTGGGTAATTTTGTATTCTTTTTCAATTGGCTGATAAGGATCTGTAACTGAGCCGATTGTTATGAATTTGTTTTTGTATTTGTTAGTATTTGTGGGGACCAGATCAGGTGCATTTATTTTTATATCAACAAATGAGCCCCAAGGCTCGGTATGACCCGTAAATCTCTTCATAAACCTTGCATAGCAGTACTTGCAACCATGCATACAGCCAGTATATGGATTAATAACAAAGTCTCCCTCAGGCAAACAAGTTTTAACTATTATTGACTTTGCCTTTATCTCTTTTATCTTCATCAATAACAATGTTATTTGTGATTATTTATAAGTGATAACACTTTTTTTGTTGCTTCGTTTGTGGTGAGTAAAGTATTGTTATCATAACTAAGCGGTGTTGCAAAAATTATTATTTGAACCCTTGTTATATATGAGGAGTGGGGCTTGCTTGAAATTTACGACAAAAAAGAGAATTTTGCAAGTAAATCTTGGAAAGTGATAGGTGTGTAACAATCACAAAGTTACGGACTGGGCAGAGCACTACGTTGCTATAAGACAACTAAGGGATGAGTTGTAGTCGTATTTGTGCAAGCTTACAAAGTGCCTTTTGATTAATCTGGATTTCTAATCGAAGTTACTGATTTGGATTGGTTGGGTGATACCCATAAATATGTTGACCTAGAAATCTAGTTCTTTTTCAGTATATTGTTTATTTTTCAGCTCGATTAGCTTGGAGACTTTAGTAATTATTGTGACATTGAGCTTTCGTTAGTAAGTATCTCTTCGTTGGATAATTCCTATAACTTATATATCTTCAGGGTGGTTTTGTCTAGCGGTGGTTTTATCTCATTCAGTATACGTTTAATTATTTCTTTAACTTCTTTCTCTTTTGGTAGTTTAGGGGAATTTATATCATAACGATGATTAGTGGTTTTTTTCTCTGAACAACCGTATTGTCCCCATGTACCATTATTAAACTTGCCAAACTTATTACAAAAACATTTGATACATTGACTATTTCCTTTACAATTGTGTTTTCCTTCACCCGAGTACCTAACAAAAAGATTCTTTGTAGTATCTCTTGCTACAAAGTCTTGAACGATAATTTCTTTCGAATGTTTTTTTACGGCACAAGTGTCAATATAGAATAATCCGATAATAATATATTCTTTTGGGTTTGTAGGTTGTGAGCTTATAACAAAATCTAATTGCTGATAGCCTGTTTTCTTACATGGATTGTCTCTTAAGAGTTTAGCAAATTTGGGATTTCTCTTACAATAGAGTTTTAGTCGGGGATATGTGTCTTGCATACTATTTACTTAGTTGTTTGGAAATTAATTCACAAGTTGTATTCTTCATAAGAGCTATAGTTCTTACAAATTTAAATTACTAATTAAACTCAGTATCTCTTTATATGACTTCTCCCGTTTTATATTTATTATATTATAATCTGCGGGGTTGTGGCATTTGTCCAATTCCTTCTTTTCGAATGCTCCGAAATTTTGGTATTTCACATATATATGCTTGATAGTCTTAGCGTTGCCTGGTTTGTCTCGGTCCAGCTTTAGCAGTAGTTTAGAACGAGAATCAATTTGTCCACTAGTTTTTGTTCTTTCCGTATCTAAATTCATTATTCGCTCATGCCAGAATCTTTCTCTTGTGCTGTCTTTTTTCTTCTGAGCTTTGACCTGGCTTATTCTATAATTAGTTTGATCCTTCTTTATTGTGTACCAACGTATTACAAAATCAACAAACTCTCTTACATACTGATCAGATAGTTTCTTTCTATGTTGTATTTTCCAATACTCAAATCCTACGTAATAACCAAATAATGCAAACACAAATGCAATTACCATTGCGACGGACTGGTTATCTAGATAGACCCAGAAATAATTAATATAGGGAATGTCCATGAATTCATAACAAGCATAGCCCAATATAATAACCACTAGCCAAAACAAAAAAAATACCATAAATTTATATTCACTTTTCATAATTTACTCCACCGTCAATTTATTTAATTGGCCACTTTGGTATGACCTTATCAATCTTTTTCATTAACTTATCTGTCTCAACCAATACGAAAATAATCTTTTGATAATGTACAATCTCCTCATTTGATAGTGTTCTACCTTTCCTGTCTTTTAACCACTTTTGGGCGGGTTGGTATCCACCGATGTAGAAATTCCATGCCAATTTGGGAACTTTTCCAAAGTACTGATCTGGATTGATATAGACTCGTCCTGAGCTTGTAGAAGGACCATTTTGATATTTTACTTGCTCAACTATATCCATGTTTTTATCGTCAGGTCTTCCTTCTGGATAGGGTAGACTTGATTTTTCAAGTTTTGGAGATTCCATCAGGTGTAGTTCTCGCAACTTTGTCCCAATCTTTACAAGTTTGTTAAATAGTTTCTTGTCTGTTGGATATGGAATTCGGGGGAAATCTATTTTCAGAAATTCCTTGTATCTTTCCCTGTATGTGGGGGAGTGGAGAATTGCATAGATGTAGTCGAATAGTTTTTCTGGTGTGATTTTGCCGATATTGGCTGTTATTTTTGCGAGTATTTCCTGGTTGAAGTTTGGTGTTTTAGTGCCATCTTCTGAGTAGAGGTAGAGGGGGAACGTGTAATCTTGACCTTTATTGCCTAAATAGAATGTACCATGAGAATTCACTATAGTTGTTACTCCAATATAACTCCAATAATTGCCTACTATCTGTCTATTAATGATAACTGCAATATTCTGTTTTAACATATGCTTTGTCATATTTCTTCTTGCATCCCCTCGTGGAATAATTTCATTTATCTTGTTAAACGGATAGTACGTATACCTGATATCAAATGGTCTATACAGAATAGGTATAATTGAATCATAATCTCCATCCTTGAAGAGAGCTCTCTTTTCCTTAAGTTTCCAGTCCTTTGTATCTTTAAATCCATACTTTTTATGAATTACAATGTCGCTAAGACTTTGCATATCCCAAAGAAGTTGTTTTACACTTTTTTTATCAAAGTGATTTTTGATTAACAAACTATCTTTTCTAAATTTAACTCCACTCCAATGTTGCTTAAACAGCTCATCCACCTTAAAACCCTTTTCATACTCTTTAATCAATCTAAAATCCTTTGGTACAAAGAAATAATAGGGTTTAACGGGATTTAATATTTTCCACTTAACGGTTTCTACAGTATTTTTGTCCAAAAATTCATACTTACTTTTCCGATCTCCGTATAGATCAAAGTGATGTACCTTGGCTAATTTTTTGTTACGCTTGTCTTGATTTTTCATTACCTATACTTTATAATAAATTATCACGATGACCAAGTTAAGTAGCCTAAGGTTTCGACCGACCGCTAATCTTGGTCATTTTGTTTTTATCCTTATATTTTAGCTTTCCTTCTAATCTACTCAAAATCGCAGTGTATTTGTGAAATTTTCGCAATAACCCCGAATATTTTTTTGTAGGGACTAAAATTCTTAAAAGTTTTTTCTTTTGTTCCAAATATTCAATCAAACAATGGAAGTCTCCGTCACCACTTACAATTATGGCTTTATCAAAGTTATCTAACTCTACCATTGTATGCAGGACGAGTTCTGCATCAACATTTCCTTTTACAAATGTTTTGTTATTCTTTTTTATCTCAAGTGTTGGTTTAAACACCAAAATATATCCAGATCTTTGGAGAGATGTGTATAAAGATTCGTTACCGGAGACATACCCTATAAACAGAAATGCCTTTTTTACGTTATACTTATTTTTCAGATATAATCTAAATTTACTGAAACTCAATTTCCATCCACAACTTTTAATCCCCAGGTTTAGGTTCTGACTATCTATGAAAGCATAGATGCTCTCTTTTCTCTTTCTCTGTTTTGTATTCATTTTTTATAATTTTGTATTATTTTTTTCTTTATAAATATATTTACAGATACACCCTGCATGATATCAAATACATTTTCATCCTTTGATCCATCAGGAGAAGTTTCTTTCTTTTTCGTATTGCCATGTAAATCTAGAACATAAATATCATCAAAAGTCTCAAGTAGGTGTTTTCTCATTTGTCGATGAATTATTCCATCAATAAACGAGTTGTTTGTAATCATGGCAACAATACCACTGCCATTTTTCTCTATAAAATGCTCTGCAAATCGTATAAACTTTATATAATCGTCGGATAAAGGTTGAATATTTCTTTCATTCAAGTCTTTCTTGTATACTTTGATCTGATTTTGTATCCACTCTCCTTTATTTTGAGAACTTACACTATATGGTGGATTACCAAGTACCACCATAATGGGGATGTCTTTTTTAATCTTTGTTGCTTCTTTGGATTCGTTTGCAATACTTTCTGCAAACCCGAAAGCAAACATACCTTTTTGCTCTGGAATATCTTCAAGTGAATTTGTAAGATAAATCCCCAGACGTCGGTTGAAATATTTAAAGCCTGTTTTTTTAAAGGCCATACTTAGTTTTAGATGGGCAATCGTATATGGAGCCATCATAAGTTCAAATCCATGCAGCCGGGGAAGTAGATCATTGTGTACATACTTTGGCCACCTTCCCCGCTGATTTTTCTTCTTAAAACCTTCATAGATATTTCCAATAACCTTGCTTATGAAGGTGCCAGTTCCAACAGCTGGATCTAGTATCTGGACTTTATGAACACCTGAATCGCTCTTGGAAGTATCTGCAAGACCATCCAATAATTTAAACTCACTCTTAAGTAAAAAATCTACCGAACGAACGATAAATTGGACAACAGGAAGGGGAGTATAATATGCACCCATCTTTTTCCTGAGTTTTGGATCATACTCTTTCAGAAAATCTTCATAGAAGTAAATTACTGCATCATGGTTACTTGATTTACTGTTTGTTTTATCCTTTTTATAGTAATCATCCATCAATTTCTTAATATCTGCGTGGGTGAATACTTCACAAAGTTCATCAACGATGTGCTCAAGCCTTTCTGGGAAATCTACTCCAGCGATGTGATCAAAAAAATGTCTTAGAAATGGGTTCGAGGCGGGAATGAGTTCCCTTGCTTCACTTCTTGTAAAACTTTGCGGAGTCTCATCGTTATATCTTGCTATAAACAGACCGTATACAAGAGTTTGTGCGTACATATCTGCAAAGTCCTCAATGTTCAAATCATGAACCAGAAGTTTTTTGATAGTCTCATATACCTTCTTTAAATTGTTATCGTTGTCTTGATCTTCTATAAAGAGTTGTAAAGTATTATCTCTAATACGTTGAGCTTTTCCTCCCATAATCTTTGCAAGATGAAAACCTGAACGAATCGGTTCCTTATGTGAGATTGTAAAATCAAGCAATGTCTTTTTGAGATGTTCATAGTTATCTGGGTTTGATTCTATTGATCGGGTCTTCCTGTTGTATTTACCAATAATGATTGGTTCTTCATATCTTTCCCCGTTTCTATAGAATCGGAATTCTAGATAATCAGTAAGTACAAGATTTGCATAGCCATAGTATCGTGCCATTTGTGTAGATTTCTCGACTTTGTCCAAGGAAACACCGATATCCTTAGTCTCAATATACAAGAGGGGTACACTGTTTTTCAGAATAACAAAATCTGGTTTATTTCCTTCCTGGGTTTTGGGATCGTGTTCAATTTCTTTTATATTTATTTCACTAAATATGGTTTCTAATAAATTTTCAAAATCTGTTCTATAGCCGTATTCGCTTGTTCTCTTGTCAGAGTATTTTCTGGAAATGCCCTTCATATATTTCTCGAAATGCTCATTCATTTTTTTCTCTCTTTTCTAACTAATATATCAATAGGCTATATAGGGATATTGTAGCAGTTTGTGTGCAAATTGAAAAACACTATTTGTTTGCTACTCAATTATTTTACTGTAGTTTTTTTTGTGAACAGAGCGATATTGCCACAAGAGCTCTTGCTTTTTCTATAATGTAATACTGTAAACCAAGGTCAATATAAAAAATATCATTCTAATGTTGTGTTTTCTTCGGTTGCCTCAAAATTTGCATATAAAATTGTAGGTAGAGGTTAATTTTGGGAAGGATCTTAACCATATGGGCCTTTAGCTCTTTCCCAACTGTCTTTAATTCTTATCTTGCCAAGTAAAAGGGGGGACTCAATCCTGTCTAGAAAAATAGACACTATCCTTTGTTGAGACGATAAATTTGTTACTTGAATAGAGGAGTGTTCTCGGGGACGCCATATTCCCCATGGCCCTTTTAAGTGACCAGCAATACCGAATTGATTACCAAAATGCAACTGTAGAAGGTATAATAACATTTTTGGGAATAATGCCCACGATCTGTATTCTTCGTCTGTGATTTTAATATGTTGGGTTATGAATCAGGTTTTAATTGATTATGCTATCCAAAATGTCTCTGAAAATATATTAGGGTTCAAGTATTGTACTATACATGTCGGGGCCATTGGACACAATCACGAAAAACGGTTCCATTGAAATAATTGAACGTTTCAAATTGTCCTTTCTATCTCTTTAACCCAAGTTTAAAATAAATTCCTTTATGTTATACTAACTTATGATTATTATACAATAGTTTTAAATATTTGATTTACGTTATGAGAGAGAAACAGATCGACAAAATGACGTTCAAAGAGTTCATTGTCATCTCAAAGTGGACTTTCGAATTACTATTTCGGATATCCAAACCGGGAACGATATTCTACCTCGTTTTTAACATACTTGACAAGCTAAGTCCTGTTTTCAATGCGATCGTCTTTGCAAAAGCTCTGGACAAAGCTGTTAATTTATTGTCTTCAGTAAATGCACACCTTGTAGATCTTATCCCATATATTGCTGTTATGGTTGCCTTTCTATTACTGAACACACTTTTCAGCTTTTTGAGAACTATTACTGGGAACATCACCTATCATAAGAGTAAACCCATTCTAAGTAGGGTTTTATACAAAAAACTAAATGAGCTTGGAATTTAGAATCTTGAGCAACCAGAAGTAAACAACAAAATCATTAGAGTTAAAGATACCATTGGAACTGTAAGAGACCATATGGATAATGTTGTTCTACTAATATCTAATGTGATAACAATGTTAACTTCCGCAATTGTTGTTTTCAAACTGGCTCCATTATTGATTATCCCAATATTGCCAATTGCTATACTATACCTGTTTTTTGATAAGAAATTCAGACAAAAATTATATAAATATATTTATAGTAGGACAGAGAAAGTCAGAAAAGCAGAGACATATGCAGAGGACTTGACCGATTCCAAGAAGTTAGAGGAGATAACTATAAACGATGCTTTTGATTTTATCGACAGAAAATATGTCACATTTTGGGATAAATATACGAGCGGTTTAACCAAAATCGTTGCTCAACGAGTTACTGGATTGTACACCAATCAATTAATGTATGATTTAATAACAGCGTTTGGTTATATATTTGTGTTTACAAAAGTTTTAAATAAACTCATGAGTATAGGAAACGCTACGTTAGTAATAAGATCACTGCAACTAATGCAGGATTCAACAACAGATACTGTACTGGTATTTAACAAAACGTTTCAATACTCAATAAAATTAAAAGATGCTTACTCACTATTTACTACTGAGGCAATTGTTTCTGATGGATCAGTCATAATGAAAAAAGTGACCAAGGGGCCTTCAGTGGCGATTCAGAATTTAAACTTCACTTACCCCAGATCAAAGAAACCTATTTATTCGGACTTTAGCCTTAATATCAAAGCTGGAGAAAAAATTGCAATCGTGGGTCATAATGGAGCCGGAAAAACCACTTTAATAAAATTACTTGCACGGTTTTACAAAGTTGATTCAGGAAAGATTCTGATAAATGGTACGGACGTTATCGATTTTTCTGTTAATTCTTATTATCAAAATGTGGGGATAATGTTTCAAGATTACAACACATATCCTCAATTTACTGTAAGTGAGAATGTTCATATTGGAAGACCACAAGGTGAGTATAACGAAGAAAAAGTGATCGACGCAATGAATAAAGCGGAAGCTCTTGGATTTGTTGAAAAACTTCCTAACAAGTTTCAAACAACTTTAAGTGAAAATTTCGAAAAGGGGGTTCGTTTGAGTACTGGTCAATGGCAGAAATTAGCAATCGCAAGATTTTTTTATAGAAACCCAGCTTTTGTGATATTTGATGAGCCTACTGCAGCTATTGACGCTGTCTCTGAGCACAAAATTTTTAATCAAATATATGATTTCTTTAAGGAAAAAACTGTAATAATTATTTCACACTGTTTTTCTACTGTGAGAAATGCTGATAGAATTATTGTGATTAGTGAAGGAAAACTTATTGAAGAAGGTTCTCACAGTGAATTGATAAAAATGAATGGGGTTTATGCAAAATCTTTTAACTTACAAGCAAAAGGGTATTCCTAAGCATTGTACATATCCCATCCCTATTTTTCGAACGTGATATATGTTTTTTTGTCATCGTTTGTTTGAACGTAATTATCCTGAGTATATTCTTTAATGACTTTCTTCCAAAATGTAATAGCGGGTTTATTACTACTAAGAATATCCAAGTACCACTCGCCAGAAAACTTATCTAATACTATTTGAGCGGATCTGTTTCCAATCCCTTTTTTCCTATACTTTCTGAGAATAAAAAACTCGGCCAAAGATAACCGCTTTACTTTTTCATAAACGATATATTTTAACATAATAAAGCTAGCTGTATTCTTATTCACTTTGACGAGAAATGGATCAGGGTTAGTACCTGTCCAATGGTATCTTGGTAATCCGCTTAGATTGTATTTCCCACATCCGCTTATTTCAGAATTAGTAAATTCACTGAAATCGTACGCATAAAGCTGAATTAAGTTATCTAATAAATGCCACTTCTCTATTGATACTTGTTCTAAAGTTACTTTATATGAATTTGACAACATGTTGTTTTATATTTTTTGTTAATTAGAATAAACAAATGATGACCAAATTTCTTATAGAGGTTCGTATGCTTTTAAAAATCAACTTTCTCTGTGATCATCGTAAACTCAAAAGAATCGTCCTGAAAAACAAGTTGATATTGAGTTACTGCTGTATTCACTCGTACATGCAGATACAACCTTTTCCTACTGTTGAGTAAATTATCATCATCCAAGTTTTCTCCTGCATTTTTGGCAGTAACACGGGAGTGATTGGGTGGACTCTTTCAGATCCCACCCAATCACTCCCTAGACTACGGTTACTTGTGTATACCATTTTATCAAGTGTGTACTGTTGTATTAGTTGGAAACTTTACTGATTGATTATTTCGGAGGATTACTTCCATTTACTTTCCCACCAGACTTCAAATGTTTTACCTAACTCTTTTTCCATATTATTTTTGCATATACTTTTTTGCTTCTTTTACTGCTTCTTCTTTTTTGATTTATCTTCAAGTGAAAAAACAAGCATGTCTTTGGGTGATATCTGCATCGTATCTTTTAACTGTCTTATAGATTCTTGAGCCTTGTTCCAGACCTTCTGTGAGTGGGTTAGTTGGTCTTCTCCTGTAAAGAAGTATGTTATTGACTTTTTAAGGGCTTTAGAGATTTTTTGTAATTGTTTGAGAGGAATTTCTGTAGAACCAACTTCATAGCGACTAATAGTCATTCTGGATACATTAATCATATCTGCAAGATCAGATTTTCTTGTTTAAATCAGTGCTCTTAGTTTCTTGGTAATACTATTACCGAGTTCTACACCAATAGTCTTAAAAAAGTCTCTTCTTTTTCTCTTTGTCTCTTCCCATCGTTTCGTCCAATTCACTTCAGGATTTGTTTCCCATGGAATATATGGGGATTCATAGCCAGCACAACGTGCTATGTAATCAATCCCCAGATCAGTATTGGACTTCCATTCCCCATCATCACATATAATGGCATCTCTGACTGCTAAAGACTCTTCTTTATCTGGTTTTCCAGTATTGATTGTATAACACCTAATAGTTGTACCAGATTTTTTAAGGTTTACAAAAATCTCAATCATTTTCTTCACAAATTCTGTTCGTGGAGCAACATCAAAGTCGGTACACATATAGTTGAGATATAAACCATCAACCCTGTCTATTACCGCATCAGTGGGAGCGACAACAAGTCCAGCAGAATATACTACAGCATCCTCAATGTTTTGCCATCGAATTGCTGAAGGTGCTGCTGGATCTCTTGTTAGGGTAATAAATACAATCTCGTTAGGATTTTGTATCCTTCCAGACTTGACTATAGGCATTTGAAAGCTTCCTCGGATGGGTGCAGCAGCTCTTTGGTTAGTGGTTCTTTTTTCTTCTTCTGAATATCGATTTTTATACAGGTAATCGGACTCAAAATCTGGTGTACCATCATCATTTATATTTGTATTGAACAATATCGCCTCAGGTTTTGAAGTTATTAGATTGTCTGATTTATTTTTATGCATTGCTGGAAAAATTCCGTTAGGAGCATAAACTCCGATTTCACAACCATTTTTACCAGGCATCAAGTAAAGATAATCATCGTGAAGAAGTTTTAGTTCTATCTTTAATTCTGAGTGCTCAACCCCGAGTTTTTCAGCTGTTTCCATTTTCTGCTTATCCGATATATTCGCAACGCTCAATGTTGTTTTACCGTGTAAACTTAGACCCGAAATTATTATGAGATTTTCCTTGGTTTTATCAGTTATTGAATTTCCCAAATGTGCTGAAATACCAGCACCATGAATCTCAATACCACCATTTGCAAACACTTTAGCATTGAGGACTTTGCATAGTGGTTTGTAAACATCTCCTGGATATGTTGTCCCACCGACAAAAATATAGGAATTATCTTTGTCTGGAATATAAACAAGCTCTAGTGGTTCTTGTTCACCAAGCAAATCCTGATACTCAGGAACTGCCAAAAACTTACATGTAACCTCTGCCTTGGGTTTATCAAATGATGCTTTCATCATTATTTCAGCTACTTGTGCTAATTTCACACCTTCTGGAGTAAAAAACATTTCTATCCATTGCTTTTGGGAACCTGAACCTGCAAGAATGTATAGTTTATAAATTTCAGTATCGGAAGGAATTTTATTCACACACTTAGTCACATTTTCCAAATCAGTAGTAGTGATTTGGTCATCTCTAAGAAAAGTTGTGTGCTTTGTATATTTTTTGATTCTAGCAAAGTATCTCTCATTGTTATATACCGAAGTTCCGTACTTTGTTTTTGTTGTTACCCATGCTGCAGCAATACGGTTAAGATGGTCAAGGTCTTTTATTAAGGTTGCCTTTGTATCTATTTTCTCAAAAACAGCATCAAAAGCAGATTTATATTTGTCTTTTGCAAGATTCATAAATTCCATTTTAATTTAGATTAATTTATAAGATTATATCAAATTGATGGAGTTGAGAATATCTATCGGGGTGACAGGACTTGAACCTGCGACCTCACGAACCCGAGTCGTGCGTTCTAGCCAACTGAACTACACCCCGAAAAGCTATAATTAGATTAAGACAAATTTCCAACATATTATATATCGATATATATTTCAATACAACTGGATTTTGAAATATATAGATTAATTGTATATACTAATGCAGTTAAATTTTAGTCTTAATATTATGGAACACCTATCAAAGCAGCGAACTTTAGTAATTTTTAAGCCTGATGTAGTGCAGAGGCAAATAATTGGTGAAATTCTTACGAGATTTGAGAAAAAAGGCTTTAAAATTGTTGGGTTAAAAATGGTTTGGCCAACAGAGGAGTTGGTTAAAAAGCACTATACAGATGACGAAAGTTACTTAATTCAGGTTGGGAAAAAGTCATTAAAATCAGCTCAAGACAGAGGTGAACCAATGAAAGAGAAAGATCCATACTTAATTGGGAAAAGAATTAGAGAGTGGAGTGTTGATTACCTGTGCTGTGGTCCTGTATTAGCTATTGTCTTGGAAGGTGCTTCAGTTATTGAGTCAGTTAGAAAAATGGTTGGGAAGACCAATCCTGTTCTTGCAGATGTTGGAACTGTACGTGCAGATTATACGCCTGATTCATATTTGCTTTCTAATCTGCAAGGGAGAACAACGAGAACATTAATTCACGCATCTGACTCTATAGATAGTGCAACACATGAAATTCCTTTGTGGTTTTCCGCCGAAGAAATGTTTGAATACAAGACTGCCATTGAGCATGTCCTGTATGATGCAGGATGGGGTAAAAAGAAATAAAGAACTTTTCATATATATATATCAGCAATAGTAAGCTTTTTCGTTAGTATGTGTAGTTTCTTCCTGATATTTTTTGTCAATATTTTTGTAAGTATTTCTCATGGGCAATGTTGTAAGCTGTATTTATGGAGGAGAAGAGCCCAAAAAATATTATTTTGGTTGTAGCCCTTGCTTTGGGTTTCTTGTTAATAATTTATTTGTTTTTTACACAGGAACGATCAGCTGATAAGGACATTTCTATGAATGGGTTTGAAATAGAGAGTACTAATGAGGAAAGTGATATCGAAGAAAGTACACTGGTGATTGATATTAGTGGGGCGGTTGTCTCCAAAGGTGTGTACAGTTTATCTGAAGGAAGTTTAGTTTTGGATGCAATAAATATTGCAGGAGGTTTATCTCCTGAGGCGGACACGTTATATGTTGACCAAAACATGAATATGGCTGCTCTCTTGGTAACGAATCAGAAGATATATATTCCTTATTTAACTGACGACTATTCCAACGAGGGAATGAATGATGTGGAGCCTGGTAAAGTTTCAATAAATGGTGCTACTCAAGATCAATTGGAGGCTTTACCTGGAGTAGGACCAGCGACAGCACAGAAAATTATTGGGAACAGACCTTATTTAACTCTTGAGGAACTCAAGGAAGTAAAAGGAATTGGAGATAGTACATATGAGGAACTTGTCGAATATATTACATTGTAGACAAGGTATTAATGCACTCTTGTTGATGTTTGGGTTTGTGCTTGGTTTGTATGTTTACAAGTTTTCGTTTGTAGTACTTGTGGATACAAAATATACGAATTGTAAGGTCACAGGGTATGCGACTACTGTGACATATACTAAGAATGGTAGATCACGTTTTGTGATCAAAACTGGGAATATAACTTGTGATGATATGTTTGATTTACAAGATAAATCAGATCTTGAGTTAGAGGTATCCTTAAATGATTTTTTTTATCAAATAGAACTTGGTCATTATTATTCTGTTACTGGAAATGTATTTTTTAGTGGAAAAAGTAGGAGGTACTATCTGTCGTCTTATACTATTAATAAGATGGAATACTTACCAGAGAATAATCTACAAATTCGGGTTGAGAAGTTAAAGGGTGATATAAAAGATACTATTGAATCTCAAATATTAAATCCATTCTTATCAATAATTCTTGGAGTATCTCTAGGTGTGAGACTTTCTATACCAGACAAATTATATGAACTTTTTATTAATACTGGAACCATTCATGTGATTTCTGTTTCTGGATATAATCTTAACGTTATTAGCAGACTACTTGACGGATTGCTAGGGCGGGCTGTAAACATATATCTAACTCGCATTCTGGGAATCGTGTTTATACTTTTATATGGATATTTAGTTGGCTTTAACCCGCCAGTATTGAGGGCGGTTATTTGTTATATTTATTCATCCATTGCTGTTTTATTTGGTTATGGTATCAATAGTAATATGAGTCTATGGTTTGCATTTTCGGTTATGCTGATATTTGTTCCAATAAATCTACTTAATGTAAGTTTTTGGCTTTCATTTTTATCAATGGTTGGAGTATTGTACGTAGATAAAGTAATAACCAGGTTTGTTCCCAAACTATTGGATACTTCTTGTATTTCCTCTTTTGTTAGTACTGGTCCTTATGTTAGCTACAAGTTTGGAAGAGTGTCTCTGATATCGATACCGATAAATATTGTTATTTCACCACTTATCAATATTATTACAATAGTTAGTTTTATTATGGTTGTCTTCTACAAAATAGATTTTATTCTTGAGATGTGTACGTTTATAATATATCCGTTTACAAAGCTTTTTTTTGGAATACTGATGGTTTTTAATGATCTTTCATCTTCGCTGGAATTTAAACTGAGTACGTTTACCTTTGTTTCTGTATACTTATTATTAGTTAACTTCTTTTTGATCTTTCATGAAGAAACTGGGGTATAGTTTACTGATTCTAGTTGTGTATTTCTGGGGATATTACAATTATCTTTTTGTGTCAAAATTTGAAATATATTACCTTGATGTAGGGCAAGGCGATGCAATATTTTTACGCATTGGGAAAAGCAAAGTGTTGATTGATACGGGAGACAAGGATTCATTGATAAATGTGATGGGTGCGTATTTCCCACCGTACCTTAGCAGTCTCGACTATGTGGTGATAACCCACCTGCACATTGACCATGTTGGTGGATTAAGAAAACTGGTACAATTGGGCCTTGTAGACAATTTGGTAAAAACTGAATACAACGACAATGGCGACGATTATTACTATTATGACGATGTGTGTAGTAGTGTTCGGTGTTTATCACTTGAAAAGCAGTCAATAACGAGTATAGATATAGATAATGGACATACTTTACATTTATATAATCCCAAACTGAGTTCTAACGAAAATAACAATTCAATTATTTGTTGGTTAAATACTTCTGTTTTTACGTTTTTGTTTATGGGGGATTTAGAGGCGGAAGCTGAAAAGGACCTAATTGATGTGATAGAAAACAGGATACAGAACAAAGTAATATTGAAGGCTGGGCATCATTGTTCTAGTACCTCGAGCTCTAGTATTTTTTTAGATAACATGAATGTAGAATGTGCTGTTTGTAGTGTCGGGAAAGATAATAAGTACCATCATCCGTCACTTCTGACTATTGAGAATTTACTGGAGGCGGGTGCAATTGTGTATAGAACGGATATCGATGGTACAATTGTAATAACTGTATATAAGAACGAAATTAATATAAAAACCTATTGATTGTGAGATGTGTGAAAATTATACGTTGAGTGTATTATAGGGACGACTTGTCGATTTTGACTGAAGGACCCATAGTTGGTGCGAGATACACGCTATTTATACTAGACATTATGTTTTTTCCTGTTGCTTGAGATACAGATTTCAATGCTTCCTTAACGTTTTCAATAAGTGCGTTATTATCCATGTCCAGCTTGCCGACCACCATGTGTATGATGTTGTCCTTGTCTGGTTTAAAGTTTACCTTTCCACTTTGGTATTGCTTGACTGCCGTTTCGAGATCATCGGTAACTGTATTATTCCTAGGGTTTGGCATTGCACCTTTTGGTCCAAGAATCTTACCTAAAACAGTGATCTTGGGCATCATCGCCGGTTCCGCAATAGCAATATCAAAATCTGTCCATCCTCCTTGAATCTTCTTTATAAGTTTATCGTTTCCGACATCCTCAACTTTTAATTTTTGTACGGATTCAATCTTTTTGGGATCATTAGAAAATACGATAATTTTAGTTTCTTTTCCAATTGAGTTTGGAAACAGGACTGAACCTTTTACTGGACCCTCTTTTTTGTCTCTTTTGGAGAGGTTGATATGTAACTCGAGTGATCCAACAAATTTGGAGTAGGAAAGTGCCTTTACTTGTCCGATTGCTTTTTCAATTGGTAAGGCCGACGCATTCATAGCATTTTTCACTATCTGTTTATAACTTTTGCTTCTTGTTCTCATTTTTTGTTTCTTTGTTAAAGATTAGTTTAATTCAGTGTCGATGCCCATTTGTTTGGCTGTACCTGCAATTATCTTTACTGCTTGGTCCAAGTCATCAGTATTTAGATCTTCCATCTTTTTTAGGGCGATTTTCTCTAGTTGCTTCCTTGTTAGCGTTCCGACTTTTTTGGTGTTTGGAGTGTCGGAACCTTTAGTAATGTTTAACTCCTTTTTAATGAAGTCTGAGACTGGTGGGGTTCTTAACATAAGGTCAAATGATCGGTCCTTGTATATGGTTATCACAACTGGGACTATATATCCACCCAAATCTTTTGTCATATCGTTATACTTTTTGCAAAATATACTGACGTCTATTCCAGAAGGACTCAAAGCTGGGCCGACTGGTGGAGCGGGTGTTGCCTTTCCCGCTGTAATGTACT
>Ga0190315_1000428_pt1 | contig 21525 bp, 14 predicted proteins | sample 48701101_MG_FD_161673 | JGI IMG/M metagenome (GOLD analysis project Ga0190315, IMG submission 161673) | Hydrothermal vent sediment bacterial communities from Southern Trench, Guaymas Basin, Mexico - 4870-11-0-1_MG | ecosystem: Environmental > Aquatic > Marine > Hydrothermal vents > Sediment ...
ATATTTACCTGATTTGAAATAAATATAGCGCAACTAATAGGTTTTATGCTAACAAAAACTCGCTATTTTTTGTCTTGATAACGGGATCTATTTTATTTCAGTGCATAAAACAATCGACAAGATAGGGGTTTTACGATAGTAATATGACATGGAAACAATGGAGATACTCAGGCAGTTCATGTCTTGTCAGGCCTGAGATGTTATACCGCACCACCAGCCTTTGGGGGATTTCCCTTTTGGGTTACAAAAACCCAAATAGTTTTGAAGAGGGGAATTTACCCTGGCAAAAGTTGCTTAACCGGGTGTCCGTTTTTACTTGACCACATCAATTAGGAAAGGCGCGTAACAATCTGCCATTCTTTCAGAATCTGGCTATAGATAAATTTACACAAAATTCTTGACACTACCGGAGAGTTGATTACGATTTTGTAGCCTGGTTCCGGAAGAGCGGTTTTGGGGCTGCACTGGAGAATAAGTACAATAGAGCTACCCAATTACATAATGCATTATACCAGGCTGCAAAATCGAATAAACCCGTCCATGATTTCGTTTTGGGGGTTCCCTAAAGAATAAGCGGGAACGTCAGGAACGAAAGTAAAAGGGATAACTTGGGACCACGAAAAATCGTAAAAGTTGGTGTCCCTTGACAGATGACGATCATTGGTTTCGGTATTTATTTTGGATATGGATTCCATGGATTACAATATCTTTTTTGAAAATGCGCTTGAGGGCGCAACAACTGCCTACAGGGAAAGCCTTGAGTCCTGCGGCCGGAAGCTCATCGAGCTTTCGCAATGGGTCTGCAGGGCCTTTGAGAACAACGGCAAGCTTATCCTCTTCGGAAACGGGGGGAGCGCAGCTGATGCCCAACATATAGCAGCTGAGTTTGTAAACCGTTTCCGGCTGGACAGAAAACCACTTCCTGCCATCGCACTTACCACAGATACCTCTATTCTCACCGCGATATCAAACGACTACCATTTTGATCAGGTATTTTCAAAACAGGTCCAGGCCCTTGCTGGCCCGATGGACGTGGTCCTGGGAATAAGCACCAGCGGAAATTCACCCAATGTGCTGAAAGCCCTTTCCGTTGCCAGGGAAATAGGGGCAAGGACCGTGGGTATTACCGGAGGGAGCGGCGGGAAGATGGACCGGTGTTCTGATTTGGTCATATGTGTGGCATCCTCTGATACCCCCAGGATTCAGGAGGTCCATATTTTTTTTGGGCATCTGTTATGCGACCTTGTGGAACAGCAAGTTTTTAGTCCGGTATAATTAGACATGGGCTATCCTGGATAGCCTGGAAGAAGAAAGCTGATAGCTTTTAAAAAGTATAACCCTAAAAATCAACTCTTGCTTTCAGCTTTGAGAATAATAGCTTGGATTATGGAGGTACTTTGTATGCCTATTTATGAGTACGTATGCACTGCCTGCGGAGAGAATTTTGAGGAACTGGTCCTTGGATCCGGAACTGATATCAAATGTCCCAAATGCGGCGCTTTAGGAGCGCAAAAGAAGGTTTCGGCCTTTGCCTTCAAAAGCGGCCACAAATTTGCAGGGACAGGGAAAAAATCAAGCGGCCTTTGTACCGGCTGCACAAGTTCTGACTGCAGGTCCTGCGGGATTTGATGTGGGAACAGGGAGAAGGTTGCGACTTGGGACCAGAAAGAGTGCATTGGCCCTTGCACAGAGTAACTGGGTCAAGGAAGAGATCGAGACACGCTGGCCTGAAGTCCATGTAGATATTGTAAAATTCACCACCAAAGGGGATAAGATCCTGGATGTGCCGCTGGCCAAGATCGGCGGCAAAGGCCTCTTCGTAAAAGAGATCGAAAACGCCCTCCTCAGGGAAGACGCAGATATAGCAGTGCACAGCCTGAAGGATGTCCCCAGCGAGATCCCAAAAGGGCTTGAAGTCAGCATTTTTCCTTGTCGTGAAGAACCACGGGATGCCCTGATCTCCCGGTCCGGGCTCAGACTGGAAGAATTGCCGAAAGGTGCCAGAATAGGTACGAGCAGTCTTCGAAGGATAGCCCAGCTTAAGAACGCGAGGCCTGATATCGAAGTAGTTTCCCTGAGAGGCAATATCGACACAAGGCTTCGCAAGCTTGACGAGGGGCGGTATGATGCCGTTATCCTGGCGGCTGCAGGGCTCAGAAGACTTGGTCTGGAAAAAAGGATTATTCAACTTCTGGAACCTGAAACGATGCTTCCTGCTGTGGGCCAGGGGGCCCTTGGTATAGAGTTCAGGAGCATGGATACAGAGGTCAGGCAAATTCTCGCCTCGATTCATCATGAAGACACATCCATCTGCGTGAGGGCTGAAAGGGCCTTTCTTTTCAGGCTTGAAGGCGGATGCCAGGTACCTTTGGGTGCTCTTGCCCGGCTCAAGGGAGAGACTCTTGAGCTTGAAGTTATGCTGGGTGACGAGGCAGGGACTAACATTATACGAATGAAAAAGCAAGGAACTGTTGATCAGCCCGAGGCCCTTGGAACTATCCTTGGAGAGCAGGTCCTGGCTGCCGGGGGTGCAGAAATATTGAGGGAAGTTTATGGAGCGAATTAAGCCGGATTCTTCACCCGGAAAGGTCTATTTAATAGGGGCCGGCCCTGGCGACCCGGGCCTCTTGACCATTCGTGGCAAGGAGCTTTTGGCTGAGGCCGAGGTAGTCGTATATGATCGTCTGGCAAGCCCGAGGCTTCTGCCCTTTGCCTCTCCTCATGCAGAACGTATCTATGTTGGTAAGCGGATGGGCTCACACACAGTGACTCAGGAAGATATCAACAGGATGATCGTGGAAAAGGCAATGGAAGGAAAGTGTGTAGCCCGCCTGAAGGGAGGGGATCCTTTTATATTCGGCAGGGGGGGCGAAGAGACCCAGGCCCTTGCCAGGGCGGGGATATATTTTGAGGTGGTGCCCGGCGTGACCTCAGGTATTGCAGTTCCTGCCTACGCCGGAATACCCCTGACCCACAGAGCACATACCGCTTCCGTGGCCTTTATTACAGGCCACCGCAAAGTTGACAGCATGGAGGCGGATATAGACTGGGAGGGCCTGGCCAGGGGCGTGGGGACACTTGTCTTTCTGATGGGGATGAAAAACCTGCCCAATATTGCAGAACAGCTCATAAAGTACGGACGCAGTCCCGATACTCCGGTAGCAGTGATCCGCTGGGGAACCACCCCTCTTCAGACTTCGATTACAGGAAATTTGTCAAATATAGCAGAAAAGGTAAGAGAAGCAGGTCTTGGACCCCCATCAATTATAGTGGTGGGAAAAGTGGTGGCCCTGCGGGACCAGGCAAACTGGTTCGAAAGACTGCCCCTGTTGGGTAAACGGATCCTGGTTACCAGGACCAGGGAACAGGCCAGTGATCTTGTAAGATTGCTGGAGCGGAGAGGCGCATATTGCCTGGAGTGCCCTACAATAGAGGTCCATTGGCCAGAGGATTTGGGGCCTCTTGACCAGGCCATTAACTCGCTTCCTGCCTTCAACTGGGTGATTTTCAGCAGCACCAATGCGGTACGTTTTTTCTTTGAACGTCTTTTCGCACTGAATTTTGATCTCAGGGCCCTTGGGAACATACGTATTGCTGTTGTGGGCGCCGGTACTGCCAAGGCCGTTTCCGCCCTGCACTTAACTTCCGACATTATGCCGGACAACTTCCGGGCTGAAGGCCTGATAGAGGCCTTCAGCCAGATAGGCGTATCAGGGAAGCGCATACTTATTCCCAGGGCGGAAAAGGCAAGAGAGATTCTCCCAGGCCGGCTTTCAGAGCTTGGAGCAGACGTTACCGTAGTCCCTGCCTACAGGACCCTGGCACCTGACCTGGATCCGGAAACCCTGGAGATACTGGGGCAGGAAACCATTGACGTATTGACCTTCACCAGCTCATCAACTGTCAAGAACTTTTTCCGGTTGCTTCCTGATTATCTGCGCAAGCGGATACTTGAAAAGGCAAAGGTGGCCTGTATTGGTCCGATCACTGCCAGGACGGCGGAAGATTATGGCCTTAAGGTCACGGTTCAGCCTGATGAGTTTACAATATCCTCGCTGGTAGCTGCCATAGAGAAGCTTTTCGAATGAAATAATAGATATCCTTTGTTTATTAAATTTACACTTTTTTCGAAAAAGCGTGTATTATCGAATTGGATGTCGATATCGAAATTAGAATTAGATAATACATCTACACCTTTATGTTTTTCCAATTTCAAAGTAAATATCCGGTGAACCCGTTATATCCTGCCTTGAAGCGGTTACCTTTTTCCGGGTTTCAAATCTCACTCATTGCGGACCGGAGAGGCAGTGCAATCCGGCCCGCGATCGAAACCCTGCAAAAGACAAACCGCTCCTGCGGCAGGGTACGGATGGCAACTTCCACAGTGGACCGCGGGTTTACCGAATATTTACATTTCAAATTTCAAATTTTACTGCTAAAATAATAATTATCTCATGACAATTTACTGCCCCACAGATCCTCCTGAACTTGCCACGATCTTGGCCAGAATACGCCAAAAGCGGGAGGATTATGAAAGATACGGTTTTACCTTTATCCAGGGCAGGACACTCAGGGCCTTTTTCGATCTGGCCCAGGAATTTGAGACCCTGGAGAATTTTTACAGGGTGTGTGTCTTTGTCCCCAAGGAGTTCATGGGATTTGATTCCTGCCTTTATTTAGTCGACCCGGATATCAGGAAGTTATATATTGCCTGTGATTCCATCAAGGGACTGAGGGTCTGCGGCATGGATCCTCCCGGGGATATCAGGCTCAGCGAGTCTTCCTATGAGACAGGAGATACCTTTGTGGCCCCCATCAAGGGAAATTGGAGGCTGTTTGCAAGCAAACCCCTATCGAAGGCAGAAGAAATCATAGGCTTGTTCGCAGTATTCCCCCTGTCTGGGTTCGGAAAGGGTGACAGGCTGTTTTTTGAGAAGTATGCAAACAGGATAGGATACAATCTGCACTATAAGTTGATTTCAGAACAGAATGAAAGGCACATCAAGTTCATCAATACGCTTGTAGCAGACATCGAGCACAATGTACTGGTACCCAACATGAGGTACAGGCTCTTTCTGAACAACCTCAGAAAAAAGATCCTGGAGCTTGAAGATATTGAAAAGGACTTCGGAGAAAAGATAGGAGTCGGAATCGGTAAAAAGTGGATTGAGGTTTATCATCTGGAGCAGATACAAGGTCGTCTTGCTGATTTGCGCGGTGGACTCTTCAAGGAGTGTGAAGAGATTGATAAACATTACCAGAACACCAGCCTTTTTCTGGAGAGCCTGCTCAGACGCGATCATTTTGAGAAGGGACAGCTTGTGCTGCGGCGCAAGATGTGCCGCTTCAAAAAGGAGATCTTAGACCCCCAGCTTGAGCGTTACAGACAACGACTTGAACGTATGGGCATACGTATAGACTATGGGTTTGGCGGGATGCCTGATGAAGATATCCCCCTGGCAGTGGATGTAGGACTCATTTCCCAGGTCTATGCAAATCTGTTCTCCAACGCGGAGAAGTACTGTCAGGAGGTAATTAACGAAAGCGGGGAACCCGTCAAGTTTATGTCCTACGGGCAGGAGGTAATTCCTGATTTTTTCGGCCCGGGAAAGCCGGGGATCAAGTTTAATGTCTTTACTACAGGGCCGCACATCCCTCCAGAGGAGGCCTCCCATATCTTTGAAGAGGGTTATCGCGGGACCGGTTCGGAGCGCAAGCCGGGTGTTGGTCATGGATTACACTTTGTGAAAAAGGTCGTGGAAGTCCATGGCGGCATTGTCGGTTATGAAGCAGCCAACCTTGGAAATAATTTCTTTTTTGCCCTGCCTCTCCAAAACAGCATTGAAGAAATAATGGGCCTGCCTGTGACTGCTGAGGTCAATACTCCCTGAACTTATGACAATGCCGACCGAGTTCCCAGGCACAAAAGGAGTCTCTGTTGACTTTGAGCGTGAACTGAACCCGGAACAGCTCAGGGCCGTAGAGATCATAAACGGCCCGGTTTTGGTGATAGCCGGTGCCGGAAGCGGAAAAACGCGTACCCTGGTTTACAGGGTTGCCCGGCTTATCCAGACAGGAGTGGAGCCAAACAGAATTCTGCTCCTGACCTTTACCAGAAAAGCTGCTGCCACCATGCTGACCAGGGCTTCCAGGATTGTAGGCCCACAGTGTCAGCAGGTAACAGGGGGCACTTTCCATGGATTCGCCCACAGAATGTTAAGGCGATACGGGCACCTGGTCGGCTATCCCGGCAACTTCACAATACTGGACAGGACGGATATGCTGGACCTCCTGAACCTCCTGGCCCGTCAGCTAGATCTCACAGGGCCTGGAAAGCGGTTTCCCAGGAAATCCGTCCTGGCTTCAATTGTGAGCAAGACAGAGAACTGCGGAGGATCTGTATTGAAGGTGATTGAGCAGGGCTATCCGCACCTTTTGGGGGAGCTGCCGGGGCTGGAAAAACTCATCCCCGTCTATCGCAAATACAAAAAAGTCCATGCACTTATGGATTACGACGACCTGCTTCTCAGGTGGAGAGATGTGCTGAAAGGACATGCCCAGGTCAGAGAGTCTATGGGTTCCTGGTTCCGGTACATAATGGTGGATGAGTATCAGGATACGAATGTTATTCAGGCGGAGATCGTGCACCTTATGGCCTGTGGTCACAACAACGTAATGGTCGTTGGAGATGACGCCCAGTCCATCTATTCGTTCAGGGGGGCAAATTTCAAGAATATTATGAATTTCCCCGGGATGTTTCCCGGGACTCGGATAATAAAGCTTGAGAGGAACTACCGCAGCACTCAGCCCAACCTGGATTGTACCAACGCCATAATTGCCAATGCCAGGGAGAAATTTACAAAACGCCTGGTGGCACAGAGAAAAGGGGGAAATCCACCATACCTGTACACGGCAAAGGAAGAAGTGGATCAGGCAAAATTTGTTGCCGACCGTATCCAGGAATTGTTGAAACATGGATTTAAACCATCTGATATCGCCGTACTTTTCAGGGCCAGTTTTCATTCCTTTCATCTTGAAACCGAGTTAAACAGCCAAGGGATACCCTTTGTCAAACGCGGTGGATTACGTCTCCTTGAGGCCGCCCACATCAAGGATATTCTGTCCCTTCTTCGCGTTCTCATAAACCCGCTGGACCGGCTGAGTTGGAGCAGGATCCTGCTATTGATCGAACGCCTTGGCCTGAAGAGCGCGGAGAAGATTTTCTCTCAATTGATAAAAAGCGAAGATCCACTTGAATGTCTTTCAACATACAAAACCAAGGCCGTCTGGGGAGAAACAGCAAGGGGGCTCGGCGGTCTATTGAAAAGACTCCATGACATGCCGGCGGACCTTCCGGATATGCTTCTACAGCTCGAGACCTGGTATCGGCCGCACCTGGAAAGGATTTATCATGGAGATTATCCCAAACGTCTGCAGGAACTGGCCCATTTGAGAGGATTGGCAACCCGGTACGACGACGCGGTGTCCATGCTCGCCGATCTGGCCCTGGACCCTCCGGATCAAGAAGATGTAGACTGGGAGAAGGGACGTATCGTCCTTTCCACTATGCACTCGGCAAAGGGTCTTGAGTGGAAAGCGGTCTTCGTCCTGTCGCTGGCAGAAGGACGCTTCCCTTCATCTGCGGTTTCTTTTCGTAGTGATGAACTGGAAGAGGAGCGCAGGCTCTTTTATGTAGCCGCGACCAGGGCCAAAGATTTTCTGTGTTTTTGTTACCCGGCGTTTATAAGTGTCTCGGGTACGGGTTTGCTCCCTGCCAGGCCGTCACGGTTTCTGGAGGAGATACCCGCCAATCTTTTGCGGTTATGGAAAAAAGAGGGAGCAGATACTGATGAAAAGATTTATCAAAAAAACATACAATACATGCCAGGTGTCACCGGAACACCTTCAAAGTCTTCAGAACATGTCCAGCAAATAAACTCCGAAAGTAGCCCAGGGCCTGATCAAACCGGTTCCGGTATTTTTGCACCGGGGAAAAGGGTCAGGCACCCGATCTTTGGACCAGGGCAGGTGATCAGGGATATTGGTCCAAAGAAGATACAGGTGCTTTTTGACGTTGCGGGGGAAAAGACCCTGCACCTTGATTATGCCAAGCTCAGTGTTATCTAGAGGTAATCAGAAAGGTAACAATAATAAAGGCGAGGTGAGATTACTCATCCCCGCCCTTTTGAGCAGTGCTGATTATCTAAGGGGCGATAATCATTGTGCCGTCTTCCGCATTTGTGGATACGTGGAACTGTTCCAGGAAGGGCACGCCGAGCAGGCCGGGACCTGACCAATCATCTGAAAATCCTACCAATAAATTATTTATGGAGAGGCGCTCTTCTATCTCAATATCTACATAACAATACGTTACAGATATATCACCGCCAACTCCTGATCCGATGCCTGTAAAGGGACATTGATTAACATCAGTCAAGTCAACACCCATATATGACGCATCGTCTGAACTCAGCAGGACCATGGAGGCCCCTGTATCAACGATAAATCCGGCAGCGTATCCGTTTACGGTGCCGTTTACGAGATAGCAGTTGCAACTTGGATCAAGAGGAATAACGACCTCCTGCCTGACCGCTGAGAAATCCTCCGGCCTAGACCAATTTGCTTCTCCTGCGAAGCGATATTGCCACGTGCCTTCCAGATAACCTCCACCAGTCGCGTCCAGCACGGTTATATTATAAAGATACTCGACGTTCCCCCAAATACTGGGCTCTACAAAGTAAACTTCATAGCCGCCTGGCTGCACACAACTGCTTACATCCAGCCTGTGTCCTTGAATTGCGAGGGTATCACAGATCTGATCCGTGCTATTGGCGTAAGTGACAGTCAGAGGTGTCCGACCGACAGGGCTGATCCACACTCCACCACTGAGATCACCTCGTTCCTCATGGAGAATCATCGGATAAATTGTCCCTGTATCATCTATATATGTGTATGATTTTCCTTCAAATTCCTCTGTTACTACCCAGGTGCCGGTAACAGGTCGAATGTGCAATACATAGTAAAGGAGCTCCCGCCATGATTGCCAATTGGTGATATCATTCCTGTCACCTACTATGGCCCTGATAATCCAGTCGCCCTCCATTCCGATCAGCCGCAGGCCTCCTCCAAAGGTAATAGGAATAAACGCCTTTATATTAGGGGTCTGATCAGTCCCGGACACATCTGTAGGATCGTAAGGAATTACCGGATCTCCTGTATCCTCATCGCTACTGAAGGGTATGGCGATAGGGGTATTCTGTATATCCGCTGCATAGAACAGGTCCTCTGCCCCTGCGACCGGATGGCCCCACTGGCTGAACAGGTCGAAACGTGTTCCGTTCACGCTGTCCCATCTATAGGCGAAAACCTGGCCTGGAGCGAGACTTGGATGCTCTGCCAATACATAAAGCGCCCCGGAAATATCTTCCATTACAGGCACATTCATGATCAGGTCCAGCCAATCGGTCGTGACCAATGACTTCTCGGCAGCATAACGCAGTGCATTGACATAGACCCGAACCGGGATACCTATTGATGTAGTCGGAATGGTATCAGGGTCTGTAGAGACAGTAGCTGTAACCGTCACATTTCCATCATAGATAGTGACATTGCCTCCATAAATATTCTGGTTATCCAGGAGTTGATTTATATCAACGCCGACAGTAAATGATCCGCTTCCATAATTGCTCTCCGCTATACTATCTGCATTTCCATTTAGTATAATCCATTGATTACTCTTTGACGCAACCCAGTAGAAGTCAGTTATTTCACCAGTACTGTTAGTGCCCTTAACCTGCACCGTAATTGGTTCAGGATTGGCAAGCTGTTCCTGCGTAACATAGAATTGGAGCTCACCAGGTGAAACTACTACGCTGCCCGGAGCCGGAGCCGGAGGCAGAGCCTGGATATCAAGAGTTACGCTGACTGTCTCGTTATCCGAGCCCGCACTTATGATTACATTTCCATTATACGTTCCTTCAGGCAGTCCTTCAGGTAGAATAGTCAGCGTTGTAGAATTACTAGAACCGGCAGTCGCACTCCCGCTTGTTGGATCAAGATTCATCCAGCCCTGATCCCATGATGCCGTCCAGTTGAAGGCAGCTCCGCCGTCATCAAAAAAGCTAATTGTCCGTTCTATCTCGTCAGTCTGTTCCGTAGTTACAGTCACGTGGACGGATTGAGGACTTACTACAATTTTCGCCTGAACCAATTCGGCATGAAGCAGGAATAGAGACAGAAAACAAGAGATCAGTATACCGAGAGAAGCGAAATGCCCGGCATTTCCTAACCTCATGCGCCAATTCCCAAGTTGCTCTATTGAGTATGGCATTATTTTTCTCCTTTTATTTAAGGTTGAACATCCAAGACGGCATATTCTTCCACCGGACCATTGGACAGGACGCTTGCGAGATCAGCGATTAATGCCCCCGCAGCTTCTTCAACCGCTCTGTCGATTTGGATCCTTACCGCCGGATCTGCCCACATGCTTACTGGCTCAACCTGTTTTTCCACCCGGTTTGCCCAGACAATCCGGCCATCACTTACATCCTGCAGGGCAAGACTTATTTGAACTACTGCCTGTTTAACCTGGCCTCCCTTAGACGCCAGATATGCGGCTGACGCCCCGGCCGCACCCCATGCAGCAGCATTATATGCGGCATGGTTTTCATGTCCGCCATGAATGCTGACAGACTCTGTAGCAAAACGTGGGTGAGATCCACCTGATATGGTGGTCTTTTTGTCTGGAGTTGTGTAAGGTGTTCCCGCATGGCTGCCAAACAGGGCTCCCAAACCGGCGCCGAAACTTAAATCCTGCCAAAGATCATACCGTTCGGATTCCGCAAAGCCGAATAATAGGGCTGAACTCGTATCAAATATAAAGGGCAGGACCCCGCACTGAAGCGGATTGAGAGTATTATCATCTCTTACTTCATATTCAACAATGCGGCCCCTCAGGATGTAATCAGCCCTGAAATAACGCCCTATTTCTTTTATGGTTCTGAGGTCAAGACCAGCCTTTGTAAGCTCAAAGCCCTGTTTGGACTTTTTCATCTGCTCATTTCTTATAACCAGCTTCTGGATCTCTTCCTGCATGGCATCTGACCATCCGGTACCCAGTTCTTCCGTAATTAATCCGTATGAACTAGTGGAGGGAATGGAAGGTTGTCCAATTATCCGGATGACTCCAAGATCAACCAGATATTGCATAACATCTTCTTCAACCGGGACATAAAATCCCTTCTCGGCCAGTCGGTACATCAGGGACTCGTAAATCTTGACCTGCCGGCGGAGAGAATCGTCTGGCTGCACTCCCATGGTATAATCCGCCAAAGGCAATATAACGATTTGTTTTGCCGAACTGTTTGGATATTGAACAGAGGTATTGAGGGGTGCAACAGAATCTTTAATTTTTTGGCCGCAACTAGCGAGGCAGGCCATAATTGCCAGTAAAAACAATAAAATGGGCCATCTGTTAAACATGACTTCCCTCCTGGAATGCCTATTGTTTCTTACAACATTTTTATCTAATTTAACTTATCGGACATGTATATATAATTACTTAAAAATTCTGTAACCGTTCAGGATTCAGAGGTTCAAAGGTTCTGAGTCCACGGTCATAAGCGCTAAGTTATTTTTGCACCGGATGGACTAATGAACTGCTAAAAGATGAACATCGAACATCGAACGTCCAACATCGAATATTGAATGGGAAAAGATGAAAAAATAGACTTATGATCAGGAAGAAGGCTGCTCGAGTATGCAGAGACAGCCGGTGAACGTCACGCAGCGCAAGGCGCCTGCGCTGCGCGTCGGTATTGGATATTCGTTTTTCGTTCGATGTTGGACGTTCGATGTTCGATGTTCATCTTTATAAATTTAGCCTCAGAACCCCTGAACCTCAGAATTCTGAGACACCCCGCAATTTACTGCATGCAACAGGGCATTTCGGATTTCTTCCTGCAGGTCAGGGGTGCGGATTTTATGCCCCATTTTGTCCTGCACGTAAAAGACATCCACTACCTGGTCAACCTTTGTACCTATCTTGGCTCTGGAAATATTCAGGCCGAAATCCGCCAGTGTACGCGTAACATCATAGAGAAGTCCGATTCTGTCCTCGGCATAGACCTCCACGATTGTATAGAAGTCCGATGCCTCATTGTCCAGGACGACTCGTGCCGAGCGTTTTCGGTATTTCTGCCAGTCGCCCGATCTTGCAGGCCTGTACTTTCCTGCCAGTCGATGGGTCAGTCCCAGCCGGTCGTCCAGCGCCAGCTCCAGATTTGTCTTGAGGGCTTCCCAGTCCTGTTCGTCATAACCTTTGTTTACCGAAGATTTCACATTCACTACATCTATTGCCGTCCCATCCCGTAAGGTAAAAATCTGAGCAGCAAGCACGTTGAGATCGTGAAGGGCCAGAATTCCGAATATCCTGGCAAGGAGGCCCGTTCGGTCCCTGGCCATCACAAGCAGGGACCAGTAAGTTGTCCTGTCCTCAGGAAATATCAGAGAAGGCCGATCCGACAACTGAACCTTGAGCTGAAAATGCCTTTCAATGGCCTCAGGAGTAAAGCCCAGTATATACTCATCAGGCATTATGGAAAGACGCTCCTGCGCATTTTCTCCGAGCCTGGAGGCTATCTGTTGCTTCATCCACTCTAAATCCAGGGTCCTGTGGTAATCATAGATCTCTGATCCTTCGAGGAAGAGGGTAATTTTCAAGTATAGTTCATGCACCAGCGCAGCTTTCCAATCATTCCAGACGTTTGGTCCGGTTGCCCTCGAGTCCGCTATGGAGAGGAGATAGAGCATATTTAACCGTTCAAGGTCCTGTATCTCCCCGGCGCATTTCATTATGAGGCTTTCATCTTCCAGGTCCCGTCTCGTGGCAATATGCACCAAATATAGATGGTTCTGCACAAGAAAGGTAAGACAGTCACGTTCTTCTATGGAAAGTCCCATCCTCTTCCCTATATCATGGATCATTCCGGCCCCCCGTTCAGCGTGGTGTCCACCGCGACCCTTTCCTATATCGTGTAGCAGGGCGGATAGATAGAGTATGTGGGGTGATTTCAGGGCCATAAAAATCCGGCGCTCTTCCTTCTCCAGATCATGAAGTTCGGCAACAGTCTGGAGTAAGTGCCTATCCACTGTATGAATGTGATAAACATCGTGTTGGACCAGGGATTTGATCAAAGAAAACTCCGGGATGTAGGCGGCAAGAAGGCCTGTATCCAGCATAGCCTCCATGACCTCCAAAGGCCTTTTTGCATCCTGAAGCGCCTGCATAAATGCCTTGGCCATGTGTTTTGAGGTTCTCAGCTTCTCGTCTACAAGGTCCAAGTTGGCGCTTACAAGCCGCCTTGTGCTATAATGTACAGGCAGTCCGGTCCTGGCCGCATGGGCAAAGAGCCGCATCAAAAGATGGGGACGTTCTTCGAGTAGTGATGGTTCTGTGAGTTTTATGCGGCAATCAATGACCTCTATGCCGGGCTCGAGAATCTCGTTTTCTTTGCTGCATGTGGAAAGTTTCGAGATCTCCTCAACATTTTCAAAAAACAGGTCCGATATGGCAGCTATGGTCTGCAGGTTGCCATGAACTTCCCTCATGAAATGTTCCACACCAAGCATATTGTTACTGTCCTTATACCCAAGGAAACCGGAAACATCTTCCTGATATTCGAAAAAGAGTCTGTCATTTTTGCGAGAGCTGATATAGTGGAGCCTGTTTCTTATCCGTAGCAGAGAATCCCATGAATCTTCCAGCGCAATCCTTTCCTTCCGGGTAATGAGCCCTGCCTCTTCAATGGATCTGGTACCTTCCAGTCCAAAAAGAACCTTAGAAGTCCATAAAATTGCATTAATGTCCCTCAGGCCTCCCCTGCTTTCTTTAATGTTGGGCTCAAGGAGATAGGCATTGGCCCCAAAGCGCCTATGCCTTTCCTTTCTGTGGGCGATCATGTCCTCCACAAAGGTTTTTTTCCTGTCCTTCAAAAATCTCTGAATGAATTCGCGCTCCAGCCGGATAAAGAGTAAATGGTCTCCGCGGATAAACCTTGCATCTAATAGTGTTACCTGAAAGAAAAAGTCTTTCTGGGCATCAGCCAAACAGGCCTCAACAGTCCTCACACTGTGGCCCACCTCTAACCCGGCATCCCACAGGGGATAAAACACGGATTCAGCAACAGCGGGCACCCGATCTTCTACCTCCGGTTCATAAAGCAACATCACATCAATATCAGAAAATGGAAAGAGTTCTGCTCTTCCGTATCCTCCCAAGGCTATCAAGGCCATTTTTTCTTCGGCTTCAGGACAGGCAGAAAATGCCTCTGATAAAAAGACATCCATAATCCTGGCGTGCTCTACAAGAAGCTCCCGTCCCATGAGACCCCGCTCCCATAGGGTTTGCAGGGCCTCACGGCCGGAACGTAACCCATCCGATTTTGATAAATGATCTGGCATTTGACTCTGACCTTTCGCACTACCTGCAGCCTGCAGAGATTTGCAGTGTTCCCACCTGATAAGTTCTATAAGACTCAGCCCTGTCTATTCATCATGTCCTTCTTTTTTCCATTTATCCAGTTTTTTCTCATAAAAAGAGATTTGATCATTCAGGTCCTTTAATCCCCAGGCATAGACATAACTGAAACGTGCATCATGACCAATTTGAGTCATGAACCTGAATCTGAGAGTACTAAAATAGCAAAAGAAATATAAGTCACGACATACGGGATAACCTTTTGAAATACTTCTTTGAGCCAGTTCTAAAAAGAAGACTTCTTCACGGTCATTAAACTCCCTTAAAAATTGTTCCTTTTGCCAGTGAGTAATTGCTTCGGGTTTGGGTTTGGAGGACAAAGCCCGTCCTTCGTTCTTTTTTATTAACGTCCGATTCTCTCTTTTCTTTTTCCGCCAGGGCAAAAATCTCATTCTTTTCAAAAAAATCTAACCGGCAGAGTTTGATCCGCTATCGCCATGATCGATGCTCTGCCCACGCGCTTTTTGAACTCCTGTTACCCGTCTTTTCCTCGAATTCCAAAAAAACTGCGCCTGCAGTCAGTCGTCCGGTACCCCAGCATTCCATTGTTCCAATTATGAACGAAACGAACTAAGTTCGCCATAGTTGTGCCGTAGCCGTTCACACTCCTTGGCAGCAGGGGAGTGAATGATTACAATAACCTGGGATAATTGCTTATGAAATTAACAGCGCAAGAAAAAGCGAAGGGGATAAAAACAGGCAACGCCGAAATACCCCTTGTAGATATCCGGAATCTCACAAAGCGATTCGGAGACAGGATCGCAGTCAGTGATCTCGACCTCAGTATATACCCCGGAGAGTGTCTGGGGCTGCTCGGCCCTAATGGGGCCGGAAAGACTACCACCATATATATGCTCCTGGGCATTGTCCGGCCCACTTCAGGTGAAATCAGTATCTTTGGTGAATCTATCCCCAAACGGCTGAAACACGTAAAATCGAGGATGGGCGTGGTACCACAGGCAGACAACCTGGATCCTGATCTGACTGTATTTGAAAACCTTCTCGTCTATGCCGCGTATTTTGGAATAGACCATTCCATAGCCAGGAAGCGGGCAGACGATCTCCTCGGTTTTTTTGCCTTGAAAGATCGAAGTGATGAGATCATTCAACATCTTTCAGGTGGTCAGCGAAGGCGTCTTCTCCTGTCAAGGGCCCTGATAAATGCGCCGGAACTGCTGATCCTTGACGAGCCCACCATAGGTCTTGATCCCCAGGCCAGACACTTGATGTGGGAGCGTCTTGAAGACCTGAGATCCCAGGGTACTACCATGCTCCTTACGAGCCACTATATGGAGGAGGTGTCCCGCCTGGCCAACAGGGTATTGATACTTGATGAAGGGAAAATAGTTGCGCAGGGGGATCCTGGAGAAATGGTGGCTGATATGATAGGATTTGAAGTGTTTGAGGTGGCTGACAGCCCGGAACGGCTTGACACCCTGGAGAAAACTCTCCGCTCCTGCAAGGTGGATACAGAGAAGGTAGCAGACAGGCTCTTCATATACGTCCATGAACCATGTGCCGAGCTTGAGACCATGGCCATTTCCTTCTGTCATGTCAGCAAAAGACCGGCAAATCTGGAAGATCTGTTTTTAAAGCTGACAGGGAGGTCTCTGAGAGAAAAATGATGTGGCGTAACGTTTGTACTTCCCTGCAGCCGGCAAGCCTTTGCAGGGTTTTGGGCAGCGGGCGGATCGCAACAAAGCGGCATTTGCACCGGATTATGCCTTGAAACCCGAGAAAGGCTGCCGGCTGCAGGGAAGGGAGTGAATAATTCTTTATGCGGCTGCTTTTTTATAAAGTATGGCTGAGAAATGCCAGGGTATGGCGAAAGCACGTGCAGGCCAGCTTGATAGGAAACCTGGGCCAGCCATTCCTTTTTCTGCTGGCAATGGGTTTCGGCCTTGGGAGGCAAATACCGCAGATAGAGGGAGTTACATACCTCCAGTTCATAGCCCCCGGCCTGGTGGCTTCAGCAGTTATGTACAGCGGTTCCTTTGAAACCATGTATGGCTCTTACACCAGACTTACTACCCTGCGGACTTACGAGGCCATCCTCTCGACTCCTGTGAGCGTTGAGGAGCTTGCGCTGGGAGAGATTGTCTGGGCGGCAACCAAGGGCATAATTTCAGGGCTCATAATGCTTGCAACCCTCCCGCTTTTTGGCCTGATTCCCTCTCCGTGGGTATTGGCCCTTATCCCCATGCTCTTTCTGGAAGGGATCCTGTTTGCATCCCTGGGGCTCATAATGACCGCCCTGGCAAGTGACTACGAATTCTTCAATTATTTCACTTCACTTTTTATTACGCCGCTTTTCCTGTTCTCAGGCATCTTTTTTTCCATAAGCGCCATGAACCCGGCCATACAGAAAGTTTCACTGGCCTTGCCCCTGACTCACGCAGTCAACCTTTCACGCATGCTCTGTTACGGCCGGATCGGACCTGATTGGCCTGTCCACGCATTGGTCATAACGGTTCTGTCCATTGCCTGTGCCTGGATTGCCATTGTGCTCATCAGGCGGAGACTCATACTGTGAGGCTACGATATATACTGAAGGGTATAGAGGCCACTAATGTCCTGGGGAATTGTGTGTCAACCGTGCTCGGACCCGGTAACCTCCTGCTTTTGTCAGGGGACCTTGGAGCAGGAAAAACAAGTCTGACCAAGGCAATAGCCTCTGGCCTCGGAATAGAGGAAAAGGAGGTGACAAGCCCTTCTTTTACCATAATCCACGAATATCTGGGCGGTCGCTTGCCCTTAATTCATGCGGATCTATACCGGCTTGCTCCTCCCCGTGCAGATATCACTGAGATAGGGCTTGAAGAATATTTTGACGGAAAGAACGTGATAATCGTCGAATGGGCCGAATACCTGAAAGATCCGCTGGCAGAAACGGCGCTTAAAATGGACCTGGTTTTTGTTGATGAGCAAAGCAGGAAGGTATATCTGACCGGCAAAGCCGGGATATGGCGCGAAAGACTTCTGCTGATTGATGATTGCATGAAACAAAGCTATTCTGACCCGCGATTTATAAGAAAGGAGTAAATACTGATGCCTGATGAGGCAAGCAATAAAGCCCTCCCCAAGGCCTATGACTTCCGTGACGTGGAACGGCATTGGTACGAGGAGTGGGCACAGGAAGGCCTGTTCGAGGCCATGTTTGACCCTGAGCGCCCCTACTTCTCCATGGTGATACCGCCTCCCAATGTCACGGGTGTACTGCATATCGGCCACGCCCTTAACAACACTCTTCAGGATATCCTTGTCCGGTACAAGAGGATGGATGGATATAACACCCTTTGGGTCCCTGGAACAGATCATGCCGGTATTGCCACACAGATTGTGGTGGAGCGCAGCCTGGATGCAAATGGCCTGTCCCGCCACGACCTCGGACGAAAGAAGTTCATAGAGAAGATCTGGGAATGGAAGGCCTCAAGCGGCGGCAAAATCATCGAGCAACTGAAGGGCCTTGGCTGTTCATGTGACTGGTCAAGGGAAAGGTTCACAATGGATGAAGGCCTTTCAAGGGCTGTAAGAGAGGTCTTTGTGCGCCTGTATGAAGAAGGCCTGATATACAAAGGGAATTATATAATCAACTGGTGTCCGAGGTGTCACACCGCCCTTGCCGACATTGAGGTGGAACACGAACAGACAAAAGGACACCTGTGGTATATACGCTATCCGCTTGCTGAGAAGACAGAAAAAATCATCAAATTCATAACCGTTGCCACCACAAGGCCGGAAACCATGCTGGGAGATACGGCAGTGGCCGTCCATCCTGAAGATTCCCGTTACAAGGACCTTGTCGGCAAGGATCTTGTGCTCCCGCTGTTAAACAGACGCATACCGGTGATTGCGGATACGGCGGTAGAGCCCGGGTTCGGTACAGGTGCGGTAAAAGTCACCCCTGCCCACGACCTTAACGACTTTGAAATAGCAAAAAGGCACGGGCTCCAATCCATCAATATCTTTGATGAAAGCGCAATACTCACCGAAGCTGCCGGCCAATATGCCGGTCTCGACCGCTATCAGGCCAGAAAGCAGGTCATTGCCGACCTGAAGAAGCAGGGCCTGCTGGAAAAGGAAGAGGCCTACGACCTGGCAGTGGGCGTATGTTATCGCTGCAAGACAGTGGTGGAGCCCAGACTTTCAAGACAATGGTTTGTAAAGGTCGCGCCCCTCGCAGGACCTGCCCTCAAGGCAGTGAAGGATAAGCGGACTATCCTGGTCCCGGCCTCCTGGGAAAGGACATATGATGAGTGGATGACCACTATACGGGACTGGTGCATATCCCGCCAGATCTGGTGGGGGCACCGCATCCCGGCCTGGACCTGCACTGCCTGCAGTGAAGTCATCGTGGCAAGAGAGGAGCCTGAAGCATGCCCCAAATGCGGGAACACGGACCTCGAGCAGGAGAGCGATGTACTTGATACCTGGTTCAGCTCAGCCATCTGGCCCTTTTCTACTCTCGGATGGCCTGACAAGACCCCTGAACTTGAGGTCTTTTACCCCACGTCAGTACTTATAACCAGCTTTGACATCCTGTTCTTCTGGGTGGCCAGGATGATGATGATGGGCCTTCACTTCATGGGGGACGTCCCGTTTAAGCACGTATATCTGCATGCCCTTATCAGGGACGTTGAGGGGAAAAAGATGAGCAAGTCAAAGGGGAACGTAATTGATCCTCTGACCATCATGGAGAAGTACGGAACCGATGCGGTACGCTTCACCCTGGCGGCCTTTGCCGCCCAAGGCAGGGACATAAAGCTGGCAGAAGAGAGGATCGAGGGCTACCGCCACTTTGTCAACAAGATCTGGAACGCGGCCCGGTTTGTACTTCTTAATCTGAAAACCGGAGAAGATGCCATGACCGAGGCTCCCGGACCTGATTCTTTTTCCGATCCATCAGAAAGGTGGATACTTTCACGCCTCAACCAGGTGACCTGCGCTGTGCGGAAGGCACTGGACGAATTCGCTTTTGATGTTGCCGCAAAAGAGCTGTACCAGTTTTTCTGGCATGAATACTGCGATTGGTATCTTGAGCTTGCAAAGCCCGCGCTTTCCGGAGCTGAACCTGATCGACATGACGCGGCCAGATGGGTGACGCTCACTGTACTTGATCACAGCCTCAGGCTCCTCCACCCCTTTATGCCTTTTGTGACAGAGGAACTCTGGCACCATCTCCCCGGGCAAAGGGGATACATCATGGTCTCACCTTTCCCCGGGCCTGTTGAGGCGTGGAACGATGTCCGGGCAGAAGGCATAATCAAACAAGTAATGGGGGTGGTAAGTTCCATCCGGAATGCAAGATCTGAAATTGGAATACACCCGGGGGCCAAGATCCTTGTAATCGCCCTGCCGCACTCTGAGAATGCTCACTGTTTTCTGGATTCCCAGGAAAAGGCCATAAAAACTCTTGCCGGGGTGGAGACCCTGAGCTTTCTGAAAGAAGGGGAGGCACGCCCCGAGGGTGCAGCTACGATCATACTCGATGATATTGAGATCTTCATACCTCTTGAGGGATTTGTCGATATTGAGGAAGAACTCCGAAAGCTCAACAAGGAGGAGAAAAAGCTCTACATGGAGCTTACCAAGACAGAGGCCAAGCTCAAGAATGTAAACTTTCTTTACAGGGCACCTCAAGAGATCGTGCAGAAAGAACGCGACAAGGTCAACAGGTTCCAGACCAAACTGAAAAAAATTATCTCTCACAGAGAGACCCTTGAAGGCATACTCAGGAGATAGACAGTGGCACCGGACATATATCCGCCACACCGCTTTTTATACAGCCGGCAAGTATACGCAGCCCTGGCAGAAGACCTTGAGCACGGTGACATAACCACCGATGTCACAGTACCCCCTGAGGTCTCCGGTTCAGCCGTTATCGTTGCCAGGGAGGCTGCCGTAATAGCAGGTACATTTGTAGCCCAGGAGGTCTTCAGACAAATTGACCCGGACATACGGTTCAAAGAAACAAGGGAAGAGGGCTCGGAGGTCTCCAGGGGCGATGTAGTCATGGATCTTTGCGGGAAGCTTGCCGCTATTCTCCAGGCAGAACGGGTGGCACTTAATTTCCTTCAACGCCTGTGCGGCATTGCCACCCTCACCAGGCGTTTTGTACAGGAACTCTCAGGCCTTCCCTGTAAATTGGTGGACACCAGGAAGACTACACCGGGAATGAGAATGCTTCAGAAGTATGCGGTAAGGATAGGAGGAGGCCATAACCATCGCTACAGCCTGTCAGACGGCATTCTCATAAAAGACAACCACATTACGGCATGCGGTTCAATAAAAGAGAGCATAATCCGGGCCAGGGCCGGAGCACCGCACACACTTTTACTGGAAATAGAGGTTTCAGGGATTAAAGAACTCGAAGAGGCCATAAAGGCCGGGGCGGACGCAGTGCTTCTGGACAACATGGACCCGGCAACACTCAAGGATGCCGTATCCCTTGCAAGGAAGCTCAAGCCCGGGGTAATCCTTGAGGCATCAGGTGGTATACGTCTTGAAAATGTCCGGAAAATCGCCGAGACAGGAGTGGACATAATCTCAGTAGGACAACTTACCCACTCGGCCGCGGCAAGCGATTTAAGTCTCAAGGTCCTGAAGGAATAGGGGTGTATAGATTTCACTACATAATGAAGGAAGCATTATATTTACCCATCGTCCTTTATTGTTCACAAAGCTTAATGTAAATATCCGGTGGACCCGTTATATCCTGCCTTGGAGCGGTTACCTTTTTCCGGGTTTCAAAGCTCACCCATTGCAGACCGAAAAGGCAGTGCAATCCGGCCCGCTGCCCAAAACCCCGTAAAAAGGCAAACCGCTTCTACAGCAACCGGTCACACAGGGGTGCTCCTTCTGGAAACGATTTGCGTCAGCCCTGTAGTTTTCTTGGTCTTCGCAGCATGGGAAACCCCCGGCTCCGGAGCGCAGCGGAGGAGAACGGGGGAGGGTCTCCCATGCTGCGAAGGCCTTAAGAAAACAAGGGG
>Ga0190315_1000431_pt1 | contig 21370 bp, 14 predicted proteins | sample 48701101_MG_FD_161673 | JGI IMG/M metagenome (GOLD analysis project Ga0190315, IMG submission 161673) | Hydrothermal vent sediment bacterial communities from Southern Trench, Guaymas Basin, Mexico - 4870-11-0-1_MG | ecosystem: Environmental > Aquatic > Marine > Hydrothermal vents > Sediment ...
AAGTGACAGCTTGGGTCGATCAACGCAATGATTTGGCAACTGAAATGGACTGGCATTTTACCACCGAAGATGCTCGAATCAAACTCAGAAGACTTTACCCCTCAATAGATCCTTGACAATGTACTAGGTTTAAACGATTGACTTGGATATCTATCCTGCCTTTTTCGCCTGGTTCTAAGCTATTCGCATTCAGTTTGCTTTGATTGAGCGTGAATTGCCCTGCTCGGATATCAATATTGCCGCTGCCTTTGCCACTGGTGATGGCCTGAGCATTGCTGAACGTGAGTTCGCCAAATTGATTGAAATGGCTGGCTTCTAATCCTGTTGAGATGAGTTCACCTGGTGAAGCAAGACTGGCCAGATTGATTCGTCCCCCTGGGGCTTTGAGTTGGCCCTCTGTTATTGTGAGATCACCGCTGATGAGAGAGAGTGTTTTTCCAGGATGGGTTGCCAATTGGCTGCCTTGAATAGATAAGGGGGCTGGGGTGTTGGTGATAAATCCAAACGCTTCAACGGGTGCAACGCTTAAGAGGCTGTTTTTGGGGTGACGCGCATTAAATTGTCCACCGTTTTCTAAGCGGAGGTAGTCAGCAGTGCTGGCATGAAAACTACCTTGTATGTCTAATTGCGCTTGTGAACCGAATAGGATGCCGTAGGGGTTGAGAAAATACAGATCAGCGTTAGGGATGGTTGATCGCAGTAAGCCGTCAATTTGTGAGGGCTTGCCACCTGTGACGCGACTGATAATGTTATTGACCGTATTCGGGCCAGAAAAGCTTGCACTTTCAAAGCTTTGCACATTAAAGTCTTGAAAACTATGAAATAGGTTACCACCGTGTTGTTGACCTAGCTCGGCTTTTATGAGATAGTCAGGGCCGGATAACGCGCCGCTGCTGCCCAGTGTGCCATCAAGGGTGATTTCAGCTTGGATAGGTAAGCTGATGATTAATAAAATGATTGCGCGTAAAGGGATAGATTTCATTTGGGTGTCCAATTGAAGAATTCAAGTACCAAAAATGGAATATAATGACTGATATCTCAGATTGTCATAAAAATAATTTCAAAACCGTTCAATGGCAAACACGCAGGTTTGCCCCTACAATAATTTGGTTAATGGAAAAATACGATGTTTCCACCACTTAATAATATTTTATACGTTGATGACGATGAATCCCTTCGCACTATCGTACAAATCGCCTTAGAAGATATAGGGGGGTTATACGCTCAAAATTTGTTCTTCTGGGCTGGAGGCCATTGAAACGGCTTCTCAATTTATGCCCGATTTAATATTGCTTGATGTGATGCCAAATATGGATGGGCCCACGACACTTCTGAGATTGCGTGAAACAGAGTCAAAATTGAATACAGTTCAGGTTATCTTTATGACGGGTAAAGTTCAGTTTCAAGAGGAATATAAAAAGAGGGGCGTATTGGGATTACTAAGCCTTTTGATCCAATGACGTTGGCGGATAGGCTTCAAAAATTATGGGAAACGCATTATGAATGATAACTCACAAATCGTAGCTGATAAACTAGCGATATTACGTAAAAGCTTTGCCAAAAATCTCCCTGAACGGTTGGACAAAATACGGCATCATTGGACAGCACTTCAGGTTGATTGGCAAGCTGATGTCTTTAATGAATTACACCGTGAGGTACATTCCCTTGCGGGAGCCAGCCTGACTTATGGATTTGTTCAGCCTGGCACAATAGCCAGACAGTTGGAACAAGTGATCCAGCACCTCACAAGCAGCCCTGATGCGGAACAATCGCAAGAGATTGTGACGCTTCTGAGTACACTTCAGCAAGCTGTTGAGCAGACAGAAATGAGTGTTGATTTTTGATGAATTGATAAAAAAGAGCCAACCCCATTCTGTATTGAATGTGAATAGCCTTAAAAGAACCCTTATATTTACCCACAAGTAGATTGTCAATTTCGTACAAACTTTAGTTTGCTGGTGTAATAAGTGTAAAGTTTGAACAGTTTAATTTATCGCAAACAACAAGCCTAAAAAGGGGTTGCCCTAGTTTTACAATGGTATTAAAACGGGAGCGATCCTGCACTAGGCACTTATGAAATTTACAATGGGCGCATTCCCAAAAAAAGGTCATTCTCAATCAATCGGGCCTTCGCAAAATAAATTTTGCACTCCAATGCAAAATAAATTTTGCACTCCAATGCCTTCGCAAAATAAATTAAATTTTCAAAAAAATCATTTATTCAAACAATTTATTGGCATAGGCTACAACTTGTTCTGGATCACAAGGTTTAAAAAAAAACATCTGAAGCGCCTAAGGCCAGCACTTCATATTTGGTTTTAGAATGGGAAAGACCGGTTAATGAGAGTACTGGTATATTCTTCTGTTGAGCGTCGATGCGCAGCCAACGTAAAAACCCCATGCCGTCTAAAACGGGCATCATCATATCTAGGATAATCAAATCTGGTGTTAGGGTTTTCAATTGTTCTTTGCCATCTTCTCCGTGAATGGCATGAAAGATTTCATAGCCTGCCATATTGAGGTAGAGCCCTAACAGCTTTCGCAAATCGTCATCATCATCCACCATCAGTATTTTTTTTGCTGGGTTCATGTTAGATAAAACTCCTTAAACGTAGTTCAAAAGACAAACCCTGATCAATTTGACTACTGGCTGTCAATGTGCCTTTCCAATCTGTGATCAGTTTGATAGCGCGACGAAGGCTGTTAAATTTATCCGAAATATCAACGTCGTCAGAAAACAGGTATTGTTGAAGACGTTCATTGGGCATACCCGAACCGCTGTTCTTGAAAGTATACGTCATCCCGTTATCCCGCTCTTCCAGTTCGAGGGTTATGTCTGTATTGGGAGCACCATCATCAATCAAGAGTGTCAGTACAGAGGCTATTACCAAGCTGAGTTCATTGGGCGCGGCAAACACAAGACTCACCAGAGCAGGTAACTCATGATGTATTTTGATCTGTTGTTCTGTCGCGATGGTGTTCACTTTTTCTATGGCATCTAATATGGGTTCTTTCGCATCAATCGGATAATTTTCAACTTGGATGCTTGCGTCTAACTCAACATTCAGTTGTGTTTCCACTTCATTTAAAATCTTCAGGTGAGCGTTGATTTTTCCCTGTAGAATGCCAGCTACCATGCGCTTTTCTTGATGGCTTGATTGCTCACTGCTCAGTAATTTGCTGGCAGTCATGATGGATTGCATGTCATTGCGAAATTGGAAAATCAGTCGCTCTGCCACTTGTTCCTTGAGGGTATTCTGTAGTTTCATTTGAGTGATATCGACTAATTGGCATAAAATTCCTTTTTTGACATTCAACAGGCTGCCATCAGTCTCCTCTTGGTAATAGAACAATTGCAAATTCAGAACAAAAACCCGCTTAATGGCTGCCGTGAGTGTCACTTGCTGCACTATTGCATTCTGTTCCAACAGAATATGACGGAAATAGTGTCGGGCCGTTTCTAGATCAGTCTGGCAAAGCGTCATCAGAAACTCTAAAATGGTGCTTTGGTGAGCTGTCAGTTTAAACGTTTGTGACAAAGTGTTCATACCTTGGTTCACGGAAAGGGTGAGCCCAAATATATCGTAAATAATCGTGGGGGTTTCCAATTCAGCGATGATATTTTCTAATCCGGTTAAACGGTGTTCTAAGGTGGTAATTGACTTATTGAGTGATTGGTAAATTAAATCACCCCCTTCAACCTGAAAATAACGACGCAATTGCTTTTTATTCGTCTGGTTGCGAAGTCGCCATTGTTGCCGATGATAAAGGGATTCACCCAATTGAAGCGCCAAATCTTTGAGTGCGGCTTCAAATTTGTTTTTGTTATGCCAGTTTCTGGTTTCGATAGCCAAGGCCCAAAATCCTAAGACTTCATCACCAAAAATCAGGGGAACTAAATAGTGTTGTTCAGCAACATCAATGCTTTTAAACAAGGGTTGTGTTAAAAGCAGCGCACCCTTTTTCTGGATGGCAATCGTGTAAGGTTTGCGGTTGTAATCACGTTGTTGTTCCTCAATATCGGCCAGAGAACAATGCAAGGCTTTGATTTCTTTAGGATAGTGATAACCCGGCGACCATTCTAAAATGAGCAAGCGATTTAAATTGAGCACTTCATGGAGCATCATCATAATTTGTGACCAATATTCTTCTCTCGCTAAAAATTTGGCATTGATCCGATCTGCCAGTTTAAATGAGCTATCCACTAACCTTTGGCGCAATCGGGTATCGCTTTTAAACAATTTATTTTTAAAATCAAACCAATAGAGTAGCCATTGTGCGAGAATCATTTCGATGATGGGGAGCCAAATGCTGGTATAGCGATAAAGTAGCCAAGCCAATAAAATATAGAAACCTGATATCGCCAGCGTAAACCGTGAGGCTTGCTGCGTGTTTAAAATGTGGTATATGAACGCGCTCAATGTTATCAGGATCAATAACAATAGCCATTCGAGGCTACTACTTAAGGTGGTGATATGTTGATCATTTAATAGCGTATTCAAGGCCAGTGCGTGGTATTCTGGCATTGAAATCATCACATCATGGAACAGAGACAGGGGGGTATGCAGTCCAGGCACATTGTGAGGGCGAGCGAAACCCACGATAATGCTGCGTTGTTCAATCAATTCACTGTTCATTAAATCGCCACTGAGCATGTTGTCTAGCTTTATTTTAGGCAATCTTTCCAGTTCGCTACCAAAGTAAACCGGGTAGGTTGCTTCTCTGAGCATCAGGGGGGTACCGAGAAAATGCTCTGCGGCAAGCACTTCTAATGTCGGATAAGCTTGTTCTTCAATCAGAAAGGCACTGTATTGTCGCCGGTGAATGCCATGCGTATGGGGTGGTATATCCACTAGGCCAAAGTTAATTTCACACCGGGCAGGGATTTTGGGTAGGGGCTCAAGCCACGGTGTCCATGAGGAAGGGGAATAAGATTTAAGCCACGGTGTCCACGAAGTGGGCAAAGGGTGATTAGGGTACGTTTTGTCATCAGGTTGTAGTAAACGCGCAAAAAACACATTGCCGTATTTTTTAGCCTGACAATAAAAATCGCTGGACACGTTTTTGGGAAAAAAGGTAAAAACGATTTGCTTGGCCTGTTTTTGGTGCAAACGCTCTAATAATGTTAACCAGGTTTGATTGCCTTGTTCGCGGGTTTCAGGAGGTGCCTCAATCAGTAAGACTTGTTGCAGCCCTTTTTGATTGGAAATCAAATATTCAAACCCGTCATAAGCCCATTCATCTAACCAGACAAATGCTTCAAAAAACATTAACACCGTGAGAATAACCGTAATCATCAAAACATAAAAAAAACGGGTCAATTGATTTTGCCATTTATTCCACATTATATTGTTCTCTTTGTGTATATAACTACAAGGATTGTTTATAAGAAAGGATAAGGGAACTCCAGGCGGAGCCTCTATTCACATTCAATACCGAAGGGGTTGTGCGCTTTAATGATTAATTTAAGTTCATGAACATAATATAATAGCGTTTCCCGATTGAATGAACCTTCGGTGTGCTTCGCTAAGTACAAATTTGATTTTAGTGCAAAATTTATTTTGCCGCGGCGCAATTTTCAAACTAAATTTATTTTGCAGTGGCGCAATTTTCAAACTAAATTTATTTTGCAGTGGCGCAATTTTCAAACTAAATTTATTTTGCAGTGGCGCAATTGCAATTTTCAAACTAAATTTATTTTGCAGTGGCGAATTTAAATATAAATGTACTTTATTCAATCGAGAAAGGCTATAACAACAAGGATTGTTTATTTATTTATTTATTTATTTATTTATTTATTTATTTATTTATAAGAAAGGATTTGTATCAGAGCGAAATAAAATAGTCTTAGCTTTGTCTCACATTAACATAAGTCGTTAATTTTTTTAAAAGAAATAAGGCATATCGAACAGAGGCGAAAAAATCCTTTCTTATATGCCAATCCTTATCGTTTTGTAGTTAGATCACCTTAGAAAATCGCTGTTCCTTATTTTGGCGTAAATAAATATCAAACGTCAGACAAATATTACGCACAAGCAGTCGGCCCGCTGGTAAAATATCAATCCGATCTTCATGACGTACTAATAACCCATCATTTTGCAGGATTTCTAATTCTGTCCATTCTACGGCAAAATACGCTTTAAAATCAATCTGGTATTGTTTTTCTATGGCGGGAATATCCAAACTGAAATGACAAATCAGTTGTGTAATGACTTCCCGTCGCAATTTATCATCAGCAGTCAAGGCTACGCCACGAAATACCGGAATGTGTTTGCCCTCAATTTGAGCATAGTATTCTTCTAGCGTTTTGACATTTTGGCTATAGCTATCGCCCACTTTACCAATAGAGGTGATGCCGAGCCCGATTAAGTCACAATCGGCATGAGTTGAATAGCCTTGAAAATTGCGATACAAGCTGCCGTTACGTTGAGCAATGGCTAATTCATCGTCAGGGAGGGCAAAGTGATCCATGCCGATATACACATAACCAGCATCCGTTAATTGGTTAATCGTGTGTTGTAAAATCGCTAATTTTTCAGACGAGTGAGGTAAATCCGCTTCATTGATGCGCCGTTGCGGTTTAAATAAAGTGGGCAAATGCGCGTAATTGAAGACAGATAAGCGTTCGGGTTTAACCGCCAAGATTTGATCTAAAGTGTGAGCAAAAGAATCCACATTTTGATGTGGTAATCCGTAAATGAGATCAATACTAATCGATTTAAAACCCTCACTGCGAGCGGCCTCTAATACCGCAAAAGTTTGCTCAACTGATTGGATACGATTAACGGCCTTTTGAACTTTGGGGTTAAAATCTTGTACCCCCAAACTCATGCGGTTAAAACCCAATTCGCGTAAAAAAGCAACGGTATCAGATTGCGTTTCACGGGGATCAATTTCAATAGAATACTCCCCAGTGTCATCATTAAGCACCAAAAAATGTGTTTTTATCCCTTGCATCAAATCACGCATTTCCTGATGACTTAAAAAAGTGGGCGTACCGCCTCCCCAATGTAATTGAGTGACAGGGCGCTCAGGATTAAACAAAGCACTTTGAAAAGCGATTTCTTGATGCAAAGCGGCTAAATAAGGCCCAGCAAGACTACGGTTTTTGGTAGCCATTTTATTACAGGCACAATAAAAACACAGCGTATCACAAAACGGCACATGTACATATAACGATAAAGGTTTAGGTATTGCATTGCTATTTTGGGCCTGTTCACGATAAGCGGCTTCATCGAACCCTTGATGAAATTGAACAGCGGTAGGGTAAGACGTATAACGCGGCCCTGCTTTATCATAACGATGGATTAAATCCAGATCAAAAGTAATGGTTTGTTGCACAGTAACCTCATTAAAGTTATCAGTTTTATTAATATGACTTTATCACATTTTCAGTTAGAACGACAGGTAAACTATAAGGATTATAAGTACTGAACCACAAATAAACAGGTATTTTACCGCAAAGATTTGCTCGGCCGAGCAAATCTAATTACAAATAAACATTGCTTCTATTAAAATACCTAAAAATTTATGCTTCAGTACTTATAATAAGACTTCACGCAAAAGTTTTTGCGCGCAAAAACGTTTGCCTGAAATGGATTTTTTCGTCGTGTCTTCAGCATTCCTTATTTCGATTTAAAATGAGACAGAGCCAAGATTATTCTATTTCGCTCTAATAAGCTAATGACAAATTCTTTCTTTATATACAATCCTTGTAGTTAGAAACCAGAGAAAAAAACAATGACAGCTAATACTAAAGAGGAAACGGATGTTCTCATACACAATATTACTTGGGAATTATTTGAAAATTTATTGGCAGAATTGGGCGAAACGCAGCCATCACAAATCACTTCAGATTATGAAGACTTGGACAACCTAGCTGTACTCTCGCCTTTAGAAAAGGCTGAAAAAAACAAGGCATCATGAAGGGGTCATTGTTCATAAATTACACTATTTGATGAGAGATTTAAATTCGCTTATATTATATATACAATTTCATGTCGGGGCGAACATTTGTGTTCGCCTGTGTTCGCCCTTATTGTGATTACAATATGACATCTTGTGAAATCACACTTAATAACGAGGAGTTTTATGCCCTATTCAAAACGTTTGTTGATATTCGGGAGTCTCTTACTGTTATTGGCACCAACTGCCTATACCAGCTATTCGCAAGGGCAACGGATTGCCCCTACAAACCATTCAGAGAATGCTATTCTGATTGGACGGGCAGTGTTGCCAGCGACTACTTTTGCTGATGGCCCAATTAGTGGTACTCAGATTGGTAAAATTAGCATTAACGGTGTCAGTCTACCTTTTTTTTATCAATCAACAACCTGTACAAGGTTTTTCGGCCGCGTTAGCGAACCCTGATGGTTCTTTTTTGGTGATATCGGATAATGGTTTTGGCAACCAGGAAAATTCGGCTGATTACAATTTGCGCGTTTATACCCTTCAGCCTGCTTTTAAAACGAAAGAAGGGGGGAGCGGCAAAATAACCGTCGATGGTTTTTTTTATCGAACTGAGTGATCCAAATCATCAGGTGGCATTTGCGATTACCAATGAATTCACCTCAAAACGTGTTTTGACGGGGGCCGATTTTGATATTGAATCTTTCCAAAAAGCCCCTGATGGTACATTCTGGTTTGGTGATGAATTTGGGCCTTTTCTATTGCATACCGATGCACGGGGTGTCTTGTTAGAAACGCCGATTCCGTTGCCCAATTTCGATAAGCCGGGTCAAGAAATTCGTTCTCCACAAAATCCTTTCAATGAGGAAGGCACGACGGTGCGTATCATGAATGCGATTGCGCGTCACGCACTATTACACGGCAACACCAAAAAGCCAGCCCTATCGCCTGACTCAATGCCATTAAGTTAAGCAAAACACGTTCTTTTGTAGGGTGGGTAGAACGCAGTGAGCCGTAGGCCAGCGGAGCTAAACCCACCGTTTTAGTGGGTGCAACGAAGCTCTACCCACCCTACATAATCTTAATTTAATGGCATTGATCGCCTGACTATATGATGCTTAAAAATGCTCATTTCGAGGAAAAGCATGAGACACGCGGTAAGAAAACATTGCCCGGACTCAAACCTGCTGCCAGTAAGATTTTTGACAGTCAGGCCCTTCAAAAAGCCGGATATCCCGTGATTCCTTGGACAGTCAACAACAAGTCAGATATGTTCGCACTGATGAAATTGGGCATCAATGGCATTATTTCAGATCGCCCAGATTTATTACTTGAAGCCGTCAGAGAATTTGATGCCAATGACAATGGGGTAACAGGTGATTTTTTAACCGCTAACGGATTGATTGTTCTAGAGAAAATAGATGCACAAGGGCATCGTGGCGGGCGGAATTTGCGGCCTGAAAACACCTTGCCCGCAATGGAAGTGGGCTTAGATTATCTGATGACGACATTGGAAACCGATATCGGTATCACCAAAGACGGTATCCCCGTCTTGACACACGAGCCCTATATTGAAAAGAGTCATTGCCGTTATCTTGATGAGAAAGCATCTCAAAAACGGGTTTTGATTAAACAATTAACCGTGGCAGAAATTCAAACCACCTTGATTTGTGCCCAAATCCCGGACGAGGTGATAGTCAAAAGAATGCACCTGCTTTATCCCCCGTCACGCTGGCTTTTATTAAAACCCATAGCCTGATGGATCCTTACGTCATCCCCACCTTGCAGCAAATGTTCGATTTTGTCGCATTTTATGTGGACTATTACAAAAAAGGGCTGGGTGTCAGTCATCCTGAAGCAACACCACGTTGGCAAAATGCCAAACAAGTGCGGTTTAATATCGAAACCAAGCTGAACCCACGCAGTGATCAGGACAAACAGGGTGTGGTTTATAAAGAACAAACGGTGGGTTTTGAACAAATGGCGGATACGCTGGCGCAAGTGATCATCAACAATCGCCTAGCTGAACGGGCTACGATTCAAAGCTTTGATTTTAGAAGCACGCTGCGCGTTCAAGCACACTTTCCAGAGATTCACACATCCTATTTGATAGGCGATTTTCCTAAAGTGCCCGCTGATGGCTACGCTGAGCATGGTGATAATGTGCAAGATGAAAACGGCCAGAATACGCCTTGGTTAGCCGGTTTATCTTGGCCTTACCGCGTCACCGTGCGAGATCAGCTGTGCAAAAAGCAGCGGCGGATTTGAAGGCATGGCCATCACACCAGATGGGCAAAAATTGATCACCTTGTTAGAAAAACCCCTTAACAAGAGATGCAGTCGGTTAGTCAAGGAAGGCATCTTGTTGATGCATGAGTTTGATATCGCCAAACGACACTATACCGGGAAACGTTATCACTATCCGTTGAGTGCCAGAGGCACTTCAGTCACTGCATTCGTCCTGTTTGCGCCTAACCAAGGATTAGTCATTGAACGAGATGATTCGCAAGGCGATATGCAAGGCTTTAAGATGATTTATAAAATCACGCTTAAAGGGGATGGTGAAGTGGTAGAGAAAAGCCCACTGGTTAATTTGCTTCAGATTGACGATCCGAACCGAATTGCTCATGGCGAAACGGGCGATATTGGGATTGGTAAACGCTTTGGCTTCCCATTCGTCACCATTGAAAGTCTAGTCGTATTAGGCCCGAATAAAATCGGCGTGTTGAATGACAATAATTACCCCTTCAGCGTTGGACGGCATGTGGGTAGTGATCAACCTGATGATAATGAGTTTATTATTATTGAGTTAAACAAGAATCTGTTGAATTGATATTGTAGGGGCAATCCTTTATGGTTGCCCTGTTGAAAATATCAATTTATTTTGATAAGAGACGCGAGCATCGCGTCTCTACGATAAAAAGCGGCAAAATCCCCTGTAGAGACGCGATGCTCGCGTCTCAGCTCGCGTCTCAGCTCGCGTCTCAGCTCGCGTCTCAGCTCGCGTCTCAGCTCGCGTCTCAGCTCGCGTCGAGGCGAACATCTCTATAATATGACGTGATAAGAGACGCGAGCATCGCGTCTCTACGATAAAAAACGGCAAAATCCCCTGTAGAGACGCGATGCTCGCGTCTCTCTTAGCGTCTCTCTTAGCGTCTCTCTTAGCGTCTCTCTTAGCGTCTCTCTTAGCGTCTCTCTTAGCGTCTCTCTTAGCGTCTCTCTTAGCGTCTCTCTTAGCGTCTCTCTTAGCGTCTCTCTTCGCTATGACGTGATAAGAGACGCGAGCATCGCGTCTCTACGATAAAAAACGGAACATATGACGTGATAAGAGACGCGAGCATCGCGTCTCTACAAGAAAAAGCGGCAAAATCCCCTGTAGAGACGCGATGCTCGCGTCTCTCTTAGCGTCTCTCTTCGCCTCTCTAATCTTCGCGTCTCTAATCGCGTTTCTACCCCCCCCGGTAAATGGAAACGAGAGACGCGAGGCAGAGCAAATCTACATCGCGGTTATCACTTCAATCAAATCAGCGGGTGCAGCGAAGCTTTACCCACCCTACAAAACAACATCACTTTTAATTGCACCCGGGGCAACCCCTTGTGATTGCCCTTTTTCTTTTAACGTTGAACGAAATATCAACAGTCACAATCCACACCCGTTTTGGTTTTGACTGATATTAAAAAAAAGAGATAAATGATGAGGGTAACAACGTTTTTGAGCCCAATTCATAAACCATTAATTGACAAAAAAAAACAGTGCTTGCCCTTTATCGCCACTTCAAAAATACTCAATGCTCATTCATTAATGATGAATTACCAACACCCTTTTTCACCTATTATCACCTAAATACAAGCATCAGTGGTACTGATATATAGAAATCACTTGCAAAATTTTAGACCTGGTGTATACAATAGCCCCTCTAAATTAACCCATATTGGATAGTCCTTAAAAACATCAAAGTGGCTAGACAGCAACGTGTGCCTTGTAAATCTTGATACTCAAAGCACAGCAAACGGCTATTTGTTATGATACTATTCAAGTTTTTGAAATGTTATCGTTTGATTATAAAGGGACTACCCATTCGATTTCTATTTCAATCTCATGACAACCCACCCATACCTTCGGGTAGATTATCACTAAGGAGCCTATTGATATTAATATGTTAGCTAAACCCCTTCCTTCCCAACATGGCCTGATTACCGCGATATTTTCGTGGTTAATCGCATTGGTGCCTCAGGTCAAAAGCACCCTCACACAATTGTTGCTATTGATGACCCTAGCAACCGTTTCAACTGCGGTCGTCGCTGAAGACTATACCTTCCAGATGTTTGACATGAATTGGGATGAGAGAACAGACTCTCGTTTCTATCGTTCTGATGAGTGGTGTATGGGCCGTTTCAGAATGCAGACGACCCACCCCGAACTCAAGGTTTTCTTTGAGTGGTATAAACCGGACGGGGATATCTACTCTCAATATTCAGGCCTCGCTAAAAGGAGTAATTATTTTAAGTGGATTTCAGTAACGAGAGGCTTATACATTAAGGATCAGCCAATGGCAGTGGTTTTGGGTAATTGGTCTATCAAAATCACCGTCTTAACGATGGCTGATGAACTTCTTTTTGAACAAGCCTTTGACTTTTCTATTGAGAAGGCCGAGGATGATCCAGAGGGCAGATACCACTACCAACCCCCGAAATTAGGTAAAGATTATGATAACTACGAGGGGAAGATTCTGGATGAAACGACCGTTTTCACCAGCGCAGATGATTATGCATGGGTAGATATGATGTTTGATTTCTATCATCTTGATGCCCTTGATTCGTTTATCAGTTTTCGATTTGACTGGTATTTCGATGAGAAAAAGTTTTACACTCATCCCAAGTATGGCACTTTTCCCATTCCTTCCCCCTTCCGTTCTGATCTCATCTCGTCACGCGATGCCCCCTATGTCATCGTGTCAGGCGGCACTTCAAACTTAGAACTCCCTTGGCACCAACGCTATTACAAGCCCTACGGCAAATGGCATGTTGATATTTCCATCAAAGATAATGAAGAATGGCAGTTGGTGGAAACCATACCCTTTACCCTCATTAATGACGACGATGAACCGCCTACGATTGAAATCACCGATCCACAAGCGGATAAAAGCATCGGTTATGAAACCACAAAAGGCTTTTTAACCCTGTCAGGTACGGCCAGCGATAATAAAAGCGTTGTGAGCGTGACGTGGGAAAATAATCGCGCCGATAAAGGCACAGCTACGGGTACTAAAACGTGGACTCAAAGGGATATCAAGCTACATCAAGGTGAGAATATCCTCACCGTTAAAGCGTATGATGGCGCTGACAATGAGGCTTCCGACACCATCACGGTACTGTTTGAAAATGAAAGGCCTGATTTGGAAATCCTTGAGGCTAAGTTAGTCGTAACACCTCAAGAAGAATATCGCCTTCACCTCTACGCCACCGATATCAACCATAACTTGCGCGATATCAGCATCAACTGGGGCGATGGTTCACCCGTTGAAACCAAAGGCTTAGCTGATCCTGAAGTTTCTCGTGAAGAGGCATCCGTCGTCTTTTTCCACACTTATCAGGAAGAAGGGATATTTGTTTGGACGGCTATCGCTTCTGATGAAGAAGATGAAGCAGCGATCATCATTTCCCCAATTTTAGTAGGCGATGAAGAAGCCAATAAAGATGAAGATTGTGAAGCACTGGTTTATGATCCCATTGATCTCACCACAGGTGCCCAACGTCTTCAACATAACCTGTTGACAGTTCAAGGCCTGGTACCGATTACGTTTGGACTGGACTATTATTCCCGTTTACTCAAAGTCGGCCCAACCGGCCGAGGGTGGGAAGAGAGGCATTTTGGTGCCTACCTGACGGAATTTGAGAGGGGTGATGTCAAAATCAATTGGACAACCAACCGTTATAATTTCTTTCAAAAAAATGAGCAAGGGGGCTATCAAGCCCGTCAGATTAAATGCCATTTTGATCGCTTGGTTAAAAACGTTGACAACAGCTTTACCCTCACGCGCCATTCTGGCAAGATTTATCAATTCAATGCCATCGGCCGATTGCTTGAAATCAGTAATACCAAAGGGCAATCACTTGAGTTGAGCTACGACAGTGCTGGCCGATTGAGTACCGTCACAGAACCGGTTTCTGGCGTCTTTCTGACTTACGCCTATAATGCCGCTGGCTTATTAGAAACCGTCACTGATCCCTTGGGCAGACAAGCGCATTTAGCATACGATGCTCAACAAAACCTCATCAAGATCAGCGACGCGGCCGGTCAAAGCACGACCTATACCTATGATAAACTCGGCCAAACCTTGACGGGAACCAATGCTGAAGGGATGCTGCTATTCCGCAACACCTACGACAAAGATCGCCGTCTCATTGAACAATCAGATGCCAATGGCACAGAATGGCAATACAGGTGGCCATCCCACTACTTGGGGGTGCTCTACCGGCCTGCAGAATTTACCTATTATACGGATCCAAAAACGGGCAAAATTATCAGAACACGGGTCTTCACTCATTTAAATGACATGCACTTTTATGATTTTAATGACAATTTCCAAGTCATCTCTTTACAAAAGAGATATGACAGTGAGATTAGTCACTATCTTTATGATGAGAACGGCAAACGCAGCAGCGTCATAGATCCCAACGGCAACACCACGGCTTATGAGTATGATGCCAATGGCAACTTGATCACCATCACAGATGCGGCCGGTCAGAAAACGCAACTGACTTATGACGCTCACAACAACTTGTTATCAGTGACCAACGCCTTGGGTAAGCAGACTCAATTGGATTATGACGACCAGAACAACTTAATCCGCTTAACCGATCCGCTGGGTAATAGCACGCGCTATACTTATAACAGTAATGGGCAAGTGTTGACAGAAACCCGAAGCCACGGGGGAACCAGCACTTATGCTTACAAAAAAGGCAGAGTAGTACGTTTCAGCAACCCGCAAGGTGTCAGCTACACTTTGGACTACGACGCCGCGGGCCGTTTAACCACCCTCACTGATGTCGAAGGCCACACCACAACACTCGCCTACGATGGCATGAATCGCGTGACCAAGGTGACCAATCCATTAGGCCAGAGTGTCAGCATGACTTATGATAGTCGTCATAACCTGCGAACGACTACCGATGCTTCCGGCAATATAACGCGCCGCAGTTATGATGCTCAGGGCAATTTGATTAGCCAAATCAATGCATTAGGCCAAGAAACCCGTTATGAATATGACGGTGAAGGCCTTTTGAAGAAAGTGATTGATGCATTAGGACGGATTACTTTGTTGTATTATAATTCAAATCTTTTAAATGGCGTGGCTAATCCATTAGGCCATTGGCAAGATTTTAGTTATGATGAGGCAGGGAATCTGATCAAACGCTATGATGCCTACAATAAAGTCGTGATGTTATTGAGCTACGACAAACGCAATCAAGTTACCCAAGTCACCGATGCGCTGTCCAATACCAGCCGTTTTGAGTATGATGCCTCAGGCCAGTTAGTGAAAACCATCGACCCATTGAAACGGGAGACCCAATTGTCGTATGACGACTTAAGCCGCTTAGAAGAAAGTGTGGATGCACTCTTAGGTAAATCAAGCCAAACTTTTGATGCCCAGGGCAATCGAAACAGCTTGACCGATCCCAATGGCAACACCACCCTGTTTGAGTTTGACAACAGCGGCCGCTTAGTGCAAGAAACCTTAGCCACGGCAGATAAAGTCAAATACACCTACTCGGCTCGCGACGTTCTGGTTTCGATGACGAATGCACGGGGGCAAGCGCGTGAATTTGAATACGATGCCGCCGGCCGCTTGACACGCTGGACGGATCCCGATGGTAGTGTGGCTTATACTTACGATCCCAATGGGAACGTGCTAACCGTCAAGGATGCCAAGAGCACGATTAGCCGTCAATACGACAAGTTAAATCGCGTCACCCAATACACCGACACCCAAGGCAACACTTTAAAATACGCCTATGATGCCGTTGGCAACTTGATCACCTTGACTTATCCTGACGGCAAGCAAGTGAATTATGAATACGATGCCGCCGATCAATTGATAACCGTCACGGATTGGGCGAATCGGATTACACGCTACGATTACGACAAAAATGGTCGGTTAATCTCGATAGTACGCCCCAATGGCACACAACAAACTCGCGTTTACGATTTGGCTGGGCAGCTTTTGCAACAAAAGGAGGTTGTGATCAAAACGGGTGAAGTGATTAGCCAAGTTGATTTCAGCTACGACGCAGCCGGTAATATCATTGAGGAAAAAACCAGCCCCGAAGCCGATCCTAATATTAACTTGGAAATGACTTACGCCAAGGCCAACCGGTTAGCCAGCTATGATGATGAAACCGTGCAACTGGATGCCGATGGGAATCTGATTCAAGGGCCGTTATCAGGTGAGATGGCGGATTTTGTGTTTGATTCACAGAATCGCTTAATCCAAGCAGGTGAAACCGCTTATCGCTACGATGCTGAAAATCAGCGGATTGGTGTCAACCAAACCCAATACGTCATCAACTCACAACCCGCTTTAAGTCAAGTGCTGGTTAAAACCGAAGCTTCTGGTACACAGACGTTTTATGTGTATGGCTTAGGGTTGATTGGAGAAGAAACAGGTGGTGAGTATAGCAGCTATCACTTTGATTACCGTGGTAGTACAGTTGCTTTGACGGATAAAACTGGGCAAGTGACTGAAAGATTTCAGTATTCGCCTTATGGATTGCTGCTTAGTGGGGATGCCTCAACAACGCCGTTTTTGTTTAATGGGATGTATGGGGTGATGACGGATAGCAATGGCTTGTATTACATGCGGGCTAGGTTTTATAGCCCTGAAATGAGAAGGTTTGTCAATCAGGATGTGTTGCTTGGCAATATTTTTGATGGGCAAACGCTGAATCGGTATGCTTATGTCACTGGACAGCCTGTGAGTTATGTTGATCCGTTTGGACTAGCAAAGTTGCCACGTCCATATGGAGGTGTAGCAAATACGACATCAATTCAGACATTTGCTGTCGGGCTGTCTTATAGCGCTTCCATCATTATGGATATAGGCGGAAAATCTTGTAAGATTTCAACTATTTGTGCTGTGCTGGGTCCAGGTCTCTATGCTGGTACATCACCTGGACTGCCACTTGGTATATCAATGGGAGATATAGAAAGTCATTTGGCTGGAATATCTATAGGACTAGGTGGAGATATAGGATTCGGTACATCTTTGGGTTTTGAAGCTAGTTGTGGTGTTGATGAAAATGGGATTACTTCACTAGGCAGTTCTAAATCTCTTGCAAAAGGTGGATTCGGATATGGGTTTTGGCTTGGTATAACGCTATGTAATTCAACTATTGTGGAATGCTATTAGTTATGAAACACAACCAAACTGGGTTATTATTTATGTCTATTAGTCTCTTACTAGGAGTATTTTCTTTTGAACTTGGTAGGTATATTCATAGTCTTAAAGTTTTAGGAATGGCTCTTTCATTCGTATTGATGTTAATCGGTATCGTATTGTTCTTTAGAGAAGAGTTGAACAAACATAAAAAATAGCCGTCGGGTAGCTAGGAGCGTAGGTGGGTAGGAACTTCGTTATAAGCCATCATTTTATTAGTAAATGATTGCACAATTGATATTCTTCAATAGTGCTTGATTGAAAAAGCCTAGCTTTCTGAATAGGGTTTGGGATTTAATTAATAGCCACTGGTTTTCGTTCCAACACTCACTAAGGAATGAGACAGAAATTACACACCCTAATTTGGAGCGAATTGACTCGCACCACAAGCATTTAGTCGTATAGGTGTGAATTAATTCGCTCCAACATTCTGGACGGCAAAACGAGATAAAATGAGTAGTGTATAGATAAGTGTTTAACGTTTGTTTTATCTTATATAGTATTCACTTTTGTTCTTACTAGAAACCAAGCTAAAAAACTTACTTACGTTGGCCTACTTATATTTTTTTGATTTTTTAGAGTCATAAAATGTTTTATGTACAAACAAATCGAATTTGTCAAAACAGAAATTAAAACAGCGTTTTCAAATATAAAATTTTCTGGGGATGATAATCTTTTGTATGATAACGCATGTCAACATGAAGAGTGTTTGGAAATTAAACGAATTTTTACGGGGAAAAAATGGGAAGAGATCAAGTTGGAAGATATACAGTACAAGGATTATGTTTTTTCTTTTTTTTCACAAGAAGCGTATTATTATTATCTGCCAGCTTTTATGATAATTGTGCTTGATAGTTATATTGAAGCAGATGTCGTAAGCCAAGCTGTTGTGTATAGATTAACTCCTCCCACCAATGACTATAAACCGAGAAAAAAATGGCGGGATAAAACAGTTAGTGGCTTTAATGAAATACAAAAAAAAGCTATCAAGTTATTTCTTGAAACACTAAGAGATTTCTACGGTGATGAGTGGGCAGAAATTGCTCTCGAAAATGTTTGGAATAAGTTATAGTTTTATCATTAATGTGTAGTATATCAATTTAGCGATTTAGCCTGTTTAAATATACCTATACACACCCAGATACTTGGGTGCGCGTGTTGCCCACCACATTATCTTCGCCCTGATGGTGTTTTGGTGGGCAGAATTTAATTCAAAATAGAACAAACATGAAAACACAAACTCTCTCTCAACAACTCCTATTTGTCGCTATGGGCCTGGCCTTAACCTCACCCAGCAATGCGGCTAACTACGTTTACGACGATCTCAATCGTCTCATCAAAGTGGTTTACGATTCCGGTAAAATCCTGGATTACAGCTACGATGCGGGCGGGAATATCCTTAGCATCACCACCACAGATGTCAATGCGCCTAAATACGAGATTGAAGGGCAAGTAGTGGATCAAAATGGTCAACCCTTGGCAGGTGTCTTGATCAAGGTAGGCTCCAAGACGGCCGAAACCGATGAGAATGGCTACTATCAACTTACTGATTTATTGCCCGGTGAGTACACCTTGATAGCTGAACTGGAAAACCACAACTTTACACCACTAGACTTCACCGTTGAAAATCAAGCTGTTGTGCTCGATATTGTGTCAGACGATGTCAATGCGCCTAAATACGATATTGAAGGGCTAGTCAGGGATCAAAATGGTCAACCCTTGGCAGGTGTCTTGATCAAAGTAGGCAGCAAGACGGCCGAAACCGATGAGAATGGCAACTATCAACTCACTGATTTATTGGCTGGTGAGTACACCTTGATAGCCGAACTGGAGAACTACAATTTTACTCCGCTAGATTTCAGCGTCGGTTCGGAGCAACCGGTTGTGTTCGATATTGTGTCAGACGAAGTAAATGCGCCTAAATACGATATTGAAGGGCAAATCAAGGATAAAAATGGTCAACCCTTGGCAGGTGTCTTGATCAAGGTAGGCAGCCAGACAGTTGAAACCGATGAGAATGGCTACTACAAAATCACTGATTTATTGGCCGGTGATTACACCTTGGTAGCTGAACTGGAGAACTATAACTTTACACCGCTAGACTTCACTGTAGGTGAAGATCAACCTGTTGTGCTCGATATGGTGTCAGACGATGTAGATGTGCCTAAATACGATATCGAAGGGCAAATAAAGGATCAAAATGGTCAACCCTTGGCAGGTGTCTTGATCAAAGTAGCTGAAAAGACGGTTGAAACCGATGAGAATGGCTACTATCAACTTACTGATTTATTGGCTGGTGATTATACTTTAGTAGCTGAACTGGAAAACCACAACTTTACACCGCTAGATTTCACCTTAGGTGAAGATCAACCTGTTGTGTTCGATCTCGTGTCAGACGGTTTAACCGCATGTCTACTCTACGCTGTTCACGATCAAGGCAGGAGAGATACCCAATTCTTCACCGTCAACTCCCCACCACATTTTGAAGTCAAATTGCTAGGCACAATGCACTACCAACAAGATATCGAAGCCTTGGATATCCACCCCGATACCAACACCTTATTCGCCGCATCCGGCGATGATGGCACTCACCCCGGTTACCTTTATGAAGTCAATACGAAAACGGGGGTTCCAACCACAGTCGGTAACGGCACAGGTTTTAATGAAATCAATGGGTTATCGTTTAAACCGGATGGTTCATTATGGGGTTGGGCAGAAGGCTCGGGCCTGATTGAAATCAATATTCAAACCGGCCAAGGGCAGTTAGTGCTGGCTTATACCGGCCCGATTGAAGATATCACTTGGGATAATGAAGGCCTGATATTGTATGGTGTAGAACACAATCGCCTTTTATCCTACAATAATCAAACCAATGAATTGACGACGTTAACATGCCGCTTACCCGGTGGAGAAGTTGAGGCCTTAGAAATGCTGCCCGATGGCCGCTTATTGTTCGGGATTCATGACGATCAAACCGTCAGTCTTCACGCCTTGAATCTGGAAACGTGTCAATTGGTGGGCACTTCAATCAATACTCAAATCAATGGGATTATTCTGAATGATGTTGAAGGGTTGGCTTGGCCGGTGCAAGCGTGTTCTGCCCCGTAAATTGTTGCTATCTTAAGCGCCTCTTGCGTCTTTTGCGCCTCTTGCGTTAAAAAATAAACGCAACAGGCGCATTGGACTTAATCCTTCCCGATAGTTGTACTCAAGTCAGGCGCGAAAGCGCCTACTACAAACTTAAATTAAAAGCCCATCAAACTATTCATTCTGAAGTGTTCCTCTGTATTCTCATGTCTTGAAACATTCCCCCGTTTAATTTATTTGACCCAAGCGAGCGGCTGCTTGCTACAAGAAACCAATGCCAGCGCTTCTAAAAGTCAAATACACCTACTGTGAATATCGCCTTCACCTCTACGCCACCGATATCAACCATAACTTGCGCGATATCAGCGTCAATTGGGGCGATGGTTCACCCGTTGAAACCAAAGGCTTAGATGATCCTGAAGTTTCTCGTGAAGAGGCATCCGTCGTCTTTTTCCACACTTATCAGGAAGAAGGGATATTTGTTTGGACGGCTATCGCTTCTGATGAAGAAGATGAAGCCGCGATCATCATTTCGCCGATTTTAGTGGGCGATGAAGAAGCCAATAAAGATGAAGATTGTGAAGCACTGGTTTATGATCCCATTGATCTCACCACCGGTGCCCAACGTCTTCAACATAACCTGTTGACAGTTCAAGGCCTGGTACCGATTACGTTTGGAGTGGACTACTATTCCCGTTTACTCAAAGTCGGCCCAACCGGCCGAGGGTGGGAAGAGAGGCATTTTGGTGCCTACCTGACGGAATTTGAGAGGGGTGATGTCAAAATCAATTGGGTGCAGTTCCTTTTTTAGCATCAGGAGAAATTAGAACCTACTTTGTTGATATCTAGGTATTTTGAGGCATAATTTCGCCCAAATTCTTGTTTCAGGTGAAAGTTCCAGTAATCTTCAAAATCATTGCTCTTGGCTATTGATCGTA
>Ga0190315_1000432_pt1 | contig 21314 bp, 42 predicted proteins | sample 48701101_MG_FD_161673 | JGI IMG/M metagenome (GOLD analysis project Ga0190315, IMG submission 161673) | Hydrothermal vent sediment bacterial communities from Southern Trench, Guaymas Basin, Mexico - 4870-11-0-1_MG | ecosystem: Environmental > Aquatic > Marine > Hydrothermal vents > Sediment ...
ATTCCACCTCAAAGATCGATGAGATCACTCACAGAATGATGTCAGGAGACTATGATCACCTGCTTCAAGTGGTGGTAGAAGAATTCGAGGTGGAATAAAATGTTCAATGAAAGCCGAGAAAGGAGATTTCAGATAATCTCAAAAATATCAGTACAATTATACACACAAGGAGATGAACATAATGGCACAATATGGAAATAACATGGTTCTTGTACGAACTGAAAACGGACAGAGCAGAGATGAAATAATCTCTAGATATAATGAGTTTGTGGCAGGCACAAGACAAAAAGCAAGAGAAGCAATAGATCGTGAGTTTCTCAATGAAATTGAGGATGGTCAGTTTCAGGCTATTATACGTCAATATACTGGACATGCAGGAGTACCTTTCAAGGCTTCAGTTGATGGACAGTTGAAATCAATTGTCTGGATATCCACCGTGATTAGGTGGTGCTAACAAGGAGATGAACCAACAATGATACTCAACCTTGGAGGCACAGAGGCATTCATGGAGAGGTAATTTCTCTATCACATGACCAACCAGGTGATAAATAATGATGCGAGAATTCCACAGAATCAATGATATTAGTATTAATATCATCAAAAACAAATCAAAAATACAATACATCTCCATAATCCAAGGCAACGGTGTGATCATCATGTCGCCTGATGATGCCCGCGAGATCGCAAACATTATCACTCAAGAGAATGATCATGATCCAACCATCTATTCCCTGTCCAAACCTTAAAGGTTTCAACCCGAAATTTTCGGTTTAGATAGACCCAAACCTTTATAAGCTTTGAAAGCAAATAATTTATTGTAAATCCCAAAAGGAGATGAATCAAAAATGACACAAAAACTAGAAGAAGAACTTCAGAACGCGAAAGCGACCAAGACTGCAGCGGCTCTTTTCAGAAACAGGGCTGGATACAACCGAGCAAAAGCTCGGATAGCGAAACTAGAGCGGATAATGAGGTAGGATCAATGAAACCAAAAGTCAAACTGATCAATAAAGACGGAAACGCCCTCATGTTAATAGCCAAATGCCGACAGGCAATGAAGGAAGCAGAATATTCCACCTCAAAGATCGATGAGATCACTCACAGAATGATGTCAGGAGACTATGATCACCTGCTTCAAGTGGTGGTAGAAGAATTCGAGGTGGAATAAAATGTTCAATGAAAGCCGAGAAAGGAGATAGAAAATGACAGATATCAAAGATATGACAATACGAGAGATTGAAACCAAACTCTCCCGATATGCCAGACTTGCCCGAAAAGTAGATTTGTATGCTGCGAGTGCAATTGCAAATCACATCGAAGAGTATCTAACTGATGCGATCGGTGACTACATCTTCGGGGAGCGAGAACTAGGTCACCCTTATGTAAATATAGAGACCCTCGTGGCGGCTGTGATGATGGCAGAGCCTGAACTCCCGACTTCGATGGTAGTATCGACGGAAACAGACCCATCCCGCGCCGTCTTATCATACGCAGATCCTATCCGAACGTACAGTCTCCGCGAAAGCCAATTTGAATATCAAGGAAAGGAATGGCTGGTCGAGTGTAAACGTCCGAAATGGTAGGTTTCAATCAATGAGAAATATAGAAATGAATACACATATCATGATATGCATGCGATGTACTCCGTACAAAAACGTTTGGGATCTGCTATCAGATCCTTTTTTCATACCAACATATCACAAACAAAGGAGAATCAACAATGTCAACAGAGATATCCAAACACGAGATAAAAGATATGGAATCATACATCGATCAACTTGAGAGATTCCGTGATCTTGTATTATCGAGACAGTCATTTTACGATCTGTCAGAGTATGAAATCATACTACTTTATGGTACATATACAATGCAGAAGGTGAATAAACGATGAATCCACCCCAGAAAATAGCACGAGGCTCCGATTATATTCTCTGTTATGAGAAAAATATAGCGAAGCGGAACGACTTTCCCCTTTCACACGTGAAGGATCACTATATCAAATTTCCCCGCCCTGGTAATATCTTTGACTTCAGAGGAGCTGAAAAACCTGTATGGGTCGCTGGGGATCTATACAATCCAATCGCTTACGCTAAATATTATGAGCATAACGTCCAGGGCAAGGTCATTCATATTCTGTGGGTGCGTCACGAATATGAAGAAGGTGGCGGAGCGATCGCATACGAGGTCTGGGAAAGGATCTCATCGGAATCGCAACCAAACAACGAAAGAGTCTTTCATTCGATGGAAGCGGTTGAAGAGCACTACTTCCCAAACGATGTGAAAAAGCACCCGATCGTCTATCGCCGGCGTGTCACGGAAGAAGAAGCACGAGCGATGGATGAGTGGTTGGGAATAACACGTTTCGCTTGATGAGGAGGCCAATGAATGAAAGTAAAAAACATACCAGAAATTGAAATAGAAGGTTGGTATCTTGAAGAAACGCTGGAAGGGTTGTTTATTCTTCAAATAAAAACCAGTCTAATTGATAAGAGTTTCAACGATGATAAGCGCGAAGTGGCATTTAGAAACCATCTCAGACATCACAATGTATATGTTTCCGGTGGGTGTCTATATACTCATCCACTTGACCAGACCGATGTCATTGATGCCGCTCGCACTATTACCGATGCAATCAACGAACACAACCAATGGGTACGCAGTGAGAATAGAGAGCGTAAACGCACTCGCGCCGAAGTATACACAAACATCGGCGACTTTCTTGGTACAGGCAAGGAAGTAAGCAAGGAGGTGCTCTGATGGATGAAGCTCAACCACAATACGAGAAGAAAGACAGCGTCACCTTAAAACGCAGTGTGAAAGGAGAATACGCATGGGACGTGAAGCTGCACTGGAACCGCAGCGATGCAGATACGTTATGTGTTGTCTATGAATTGCAAACCATTGATGAAATGTTGAGAGAGGCTTTTCTGTAGCTTCTCCTCGTTTTATTTTGAAAGATGGCGATATGAATAAAAGAGGATATTTCGTACATAATAGCGACGAATGGTGTGGCTAACATGAACACACTGGACATATTTGAGCTTAATGCGAAGATAAGTAAACGGATGCGGAGATTCGTTTCGTTTGCAACTGGGATAAATCCAACATTGGAAGACCCACAGTCGGTGTCTTATGAGGACGGCGATCCCACATACCGGGCACTTTGTCGCACATTGGCATGGGAAGCAATGAAAGAATGTGGCATGATTGGAAATTAGGCAACACTGACTAAGGTGATTCGATGAAAACGAAAAAATACATCTGCGAATGTTCAGATAGAGAGAACATAGAAATTCAGAAAATCTATGATCATACAGTACAAACTGTGATGAACACAGCAGAAGAATATGGACTAACATACGAGATATCTACAGAAATCGATGAACGTATCAAAAAGGATTATTATATCCATCATAATCTATTTGATATGATATTCAGACGAAGTGGAACGCAGTTATCTATCGCATACACAGAGAAATATCTAAAAAACAGTATTAATTGGGACACTGATTCGATATATGGATTTTTCAGATATGAAAAATATGTGAGAAAATTTAGAATCAGTACAACTCCCATTCGAGTGGGTATCGGAACTGATATTATTGATAGACAAGTGCGAGAACACGCCAAAGAATTACTCGAATGTGTTAATTTAGCATCAATGGTCGATTCAGGGGAAGAGAGATGACAATAAGAGAAATAACCAAAAAAGAAATAAATCTGGTCAATACCATAGAAAAAGGATCAATTAGAATGGGAACGATTGTAGAAATAGTAGATGGTCTCGCGGAAGACTTTATGACAGTAGAACAACTTGTAAGATATCAAGGTGATCCTAGCGAACCACTCACGAGAATCGAAATTCATGTTGAAGGATTCCGTGTCACCAAAACAATAAGAGATTATACTCGAATTGGAGACGGTAGTGTTCCTTACAATTCTCCTCTAGGCAAGATCGCGACAATCTGTAAAATCAAAGAAAATGCTATTATACCAATGGTTGTAGAGGACATCGTTGGAGAATCAATTGTTTGGGATGTGGCGATATGAATAAAAGAATCATCACCCAAACCTTTATAAGGTATCAAAACTAATGATTTATCACCGAATTACAAGGTGAGTAGAATGACACAAAACAGTAAAGTTCTAGCAACAACAGAACTAACAAATACCCTATCAGAATATCGTACATTCAAATATGCGTGGAACGAAAGACTGCGAGACTGTTTGGATAGTGAGATGTACGAAGCTCTTGATCTCTATCTAAAACAGGGCATGGAAAGAAACAATAGATATCTCGAGAAGATCGAAGCTCTTATCAAGGAAGCAAGGTGATCACATGAGAAAAATACTATGGTTATCCCGCCACGCACCCCAATCCGCTCAAATCAATGAGCTAGAAGATGTGTTTGGCGAGGTAGAGATCATTCAGGTCGCTGCGATCGTCAATAACGCAGACGATGTTATATCTTTAATGCGAAAATATAAAGTTGATGATATCGTGGCCGTGCTACCGCTTACAATTATTGCGGCAATAACTTACCGGGGCATTCATCCGATTCGAGCGGTAATGAAAAAGAGTAATGAGGGCAGTGAGACGACATTCATCCATGATCATTTCGATCGGATAGAACACGTCACTGTCACATCTCACCCGCTGCGCAGTGACGAATGGGAGGAGTCATGAATAAATCAATTGTATTAGTATCTATAGTGTATTGTGTCGCGGCAGTTTCGATCATATTCACTATTGGCCACATGATATACACACTGCCGGACGATGCTACGCCTTTCGAATCTGTAGGTGTGTTGCTGATATATGGTGTAATTTCAGGGCTTTTCCTCATTGGACTTGAGATAGCGATCATAATACTATGCGGAGAGCTATTCAATTATGACAAACCTTAAAGGTTTCAATCTGAAATTTTCAATTCAAACAGACCCAAACCCTTATAAGCTTTGAAAGCAAATAATTTATTGTGAATCCCAAAAGGAGATGAACATAATGACAGACAACGACATACAAAGATATTAAATATCAAGGGCAAAGCACTTAATAGAGTGTATGCGTGCATTTGATTCAATAATAGATCAAGGAATAAATTTCAGATATGATCTATTTGTTGATGCTACAGCACTACATCAGAATATAATGAGAGATATAGAAATGTTAGAATCTGAGATAGTGTATCTTGAAAATAGATAGAGAGATGAATCAATGATGACACGAAGTAATGACACAGAATCGGTAGAATCTCAGACTGATGGTAGCGAACCCGCAACGAGCCTATATCCTTCTGAAGATCGATCCGGCGAACGCATAGGCATGTATTGCGAATATTGCGGAACGATCTTCTACGTTCCCCGTTCTGTGTCGGATGAGGTCTATAATCGAGATTGTGCTATCTGTGGAGTAGATGCTCTGCAATGGATCACACCAGGGTGGCAATCTGAAGGAGAGGGATTGTAGTAGATGAATATAGCACCGCCCGATTGTCCATGTACTGACTGTCCAGCCCGCAGTCGATGCAGCTATCTACAGGTTGGACGGTGCGAATCTTTGTTACTTTGGCAACAGGCAATAATCAATGGAGGTAGGTCATGAAAACTGAAGAAGAAATACGAAAGAGATTCAATCATCTAGATAGCGAAATAAATAAGATATTACAGCGCAATGAAGGACGTATAACCAGCGCCGCTGAATACAATATCATAGAACGTCTCTCGTGTGAAAGAGATACATTAGAATGGGTCTTAGCAGATATGTCTGCGGTAGGTGGTACATGAATCCAGAAATAATCAAAGGCATGGAGCGGCTATTCGAATCCGTAACAGATCTTTCGTCTGCGGTTCCATATAAAATTGATGTGGATTTCAATCGCAGATTCCGGGTGTGGCAGGATCAGGTACTTCCTGAGCGATTACTCAGTATCCAGCAAGAAAATTCTGTTGAATATACACGGCGAATGGCTGGACTCCTTGTTTCAGACGGAGCGAGGTTGATAGACAGAGCAATGGCAGAAGATTTAGATGATCTTGACACTATCATAGAGGAAATCTTTGATATCGTGGAAATCCAGATCAGGAAGTATGTGGCTGAAATACGCCGGATTAGAATAGTAGAGTGATGATAATGATATTAGGGGGTGAAACAATGAAACTAACTGATCTCAAACCTATAGAGATCAGAAATTGGTTTTTGACCCAAAAAGAAAATGGAATATATAAAATGAAAATTTATATCAGCGATCTTCAACGATCGTTTTGTATCGATGAAATTATGTTTGATTTTATCCGTTCAATAGAGGATAGAATAGATGTCGAATATCATCATACCGGTGAGCCATACTTTCTGATCATTGATATTGATAAGGAAAAGATCAACGATAAGTTAGATTGGCTCATCAGAAAGATTGAAAGTCAAAACCGTATAATCCGCCCATTATCCGAACGAAGGAAGAAGAGGAGAATCATAAGTGATTGTAAGAGATAATTGTTGTTTGGTCTGTACCGAGCTGCGCAGGTCAGGATATGATGAAGAGGGAATACTGTCGGTCATTCCTCATAAAGTGTTGATTCGTACAATCCACAACCTAGGATTGAACGAGGAGGAAGTGGTTGAATATCTTCTCGCCTATGAATATCTCGAAAAAACTGAAAATGGGTACCAGCTCACAGGAGAAGATTTCACTGGCTATCCGAGAAATAGGATGAGGTTAGATATACTATCCGCCATCCAAAAACATTGAGGCGAGTCATGAGTAAGATTGATAAAATCGCCCGATATAATCTGAAGAATAATCCACTTGATTATATCACGAAGGTTGCAGGTATCTTTCACAGGTCTGATACAAACATATTTAGACTTGCAACACTATCTACCCTTCAACATGCAATCAAAAATTATGAAAGGGGCATATATATCAATGTTACTGGCTCACCGGGGAAAGGCAAATCCGATTCGCTAGATGTTATGGCCCATCTACTACCAAAAGATTGGACATTGAAATCATCTATTAGCGCAAAGTCCTTGTTCTATATGGGATCGAGCGGGCAATTAGAAGACGTCAAAATTGTGTATTCAGATGACATTCATTTTAGTGAAGATCTCATTGAGACACTCAAAAAAGCAACAAGTAGATTTAGCGAAGAGATCAATCATACCACACTGGTGAAACAGACTCCTATGACACTTACAATTCCTGCAAGGTTGACATGGTGGTTCACCAGTGTAGATTCTTTACCAGATGATCAGCTTGCCAGCAGATTCATAAATGTATCCGTTGATGAATCAGAAGATACAGATCAAGACGTTGCAAGACTCATGACACAGTATGCTTTCGAATCTCAGGTAGATATAGATAATTTTGAGTCTGTGAAGGTCTGTCAGAGAATGTTTGAAATCTTATGCTCAGTCCCGAAGGGTGTGATCGCACCATATCATCAAGCAATAGGATATTACGATCCTCAAGATCGGCGGGTAGTGGCATCCTTCATATCCATTCTGAAATCTGTAACTTTCATGAATCAACTGAACCGTGAAAAAACAGAAAATGGATATATAATATCTGAAATTGAAGATTTCAAACAAGCAATCCATCTATTCTCCTGCTTCTATAAGACTCATAGGACAAAACTATCGAAGCCTGAATTAGAAGTATTCAATATAATAGCAGATATATTGAAGAGCCCACTTCATGATGGTGTAAGTATTGATATGATTCAGAAGAGATTCAAAAGATCAGAATCAAGAATCAGTCAAATACTAAACATTCTTCTCAAGAAAGCTCCTAATCTAACATGTGAGCAGAGAAGTGTTACCGTGAAGCTACCAGATGGATCAACGAGAAGCGTACCGAAAAAGTATTATTACTTCTCATCGCAACAAGAAAGCGATATGAACGATATGATGCCGGAAGGATTCCTTGCAGATATATATATTGATGTGAATAAAGTAGATTCTGCCATCAATTCCTTCTGGAGGATAAACGAAGAAGTTTATCCTAGAAAATAATTAATGGAGATAAATAAATGACGAAAGATAACAGAGTTAAACCCGAAAAAGAAATTATTGGCCAGATTAAGGCTATGAGCAAGAAATTTGAGGTCAAGATAGATGACCTGAAAGAGAGATTCTATGACATATATTATAAACCGTATATGAATCAGTTCAAGGAGACTGATCGCCAGAAACATTCTGTTAGGATCTTGCTAGCGAAACTAACAGCAGAACATGATCGCAAAAACTTCACAGGATCTACTACACCCGTCATCATCCGGGTAGAAGGAAAGGAACCTGTATCCGTATTCCGCCGGCAGGATGGTACAGAGTCATACCGATCTGCCGTGTATGTGACAGTGAAGAACGAAGATGAGATTGGGTTCGGCACTCTAACGCTGTGGGGTGATGCGAACGAACTTCATCCGAGTTTGACAGTGGGTGAGACGTATGCTACCAAGGTTGTGATTGGACAGACAGAACCATATAACATGTCTATGAACAGTCCTGAAGAACTGGAGGATTCGGATGAAGAGCTTCCACCCGCATCAGAGATAATAACGAAGTATTATGATCCAATCGATATAAAGGAGATGGAATTCAATATCTCGAAAGACTGGAACCAAAAGCGTTTGGTACAAGGCACAGTCACTGGTAGTTGGATGAAACTAACAAAGAATAATACGAATATGGGATTCCTTAAAATCATTGGTGATGATCCCGATGAACAGACTGTTGTAAAGTTCAGTAGGTCACCAGAACAGGTGAATCTATATGGCGAAGGATCCTATGTGTATTGTCTTGGTCAGATCACCCCGGCTACCTTGAATGATCAAGGCGAAGAGCAGTATCCCTGCGGCCAGTGGGGTGACCTCATTATACCTGTGATGACAGTTCCTGCTGATTCTGATGAGAATGATGAGGCATCATTGTCAAGTGAAGATACGATAGAGGACAAAGAAGTGACAGATGATGATATAATCGAGGATCTTGACTCGTGGTAGGTGATTACGCAATGACAGACACTGTGGAGTGTCGCGATGAACCTATTCCGGATGAGTTTTCACCGGTGGATGAGAAAGAAGCGGTATGGGTGGGAAAAATCCCACCATTCCGCGTTCGATTTAATAGAAGAGGTAATCAATGGAAATAGAAAGTCATGTACCGAATGAAGGCAAGTTTCCTAAAGGCATCTTGATGTTATTGTACGGCGCGCCTAAGGTTGGAAAGAGTTCGTTTGCCGCTACAATGGATAATTCACTCATATTTGATATGGAATCAGGATATGAAAATATCAAATGTTCACGTGTTAGGCCGAGGAATCTCACTGAACTGAGAAAAAATCTCAAGGACAAGACGTTAGATAGATTTGATACCATCGTTATCGACACTCTAGACGTTGTCTATGGGATGATAGAAGAAGAGACGATAGATAGGCTCAACCGACAGTTTAAAACCGGTTATGATTTTATCGGTAGTTTTCCGATGGGCAATGGATGGAGCTCAGCGAAAAATGCAATGAAAAATTTCATCCTGAAAGACTTGACGCCACTCATGAGAAAAGATAAAAACATTGTCTTGATAGCTCATGAAAAGGCTGAGACCATTAAGCGAAAAGGAGAAGACGATACAATTCGATATCAGATAGCCCTTCCGGGCCAGACAGCGGTGCTTGTATGCTCGATGGCTGATGTAATTGGCAGGTGCTATATCAAAAAAGATACCCCGTTTATGAGTTTTTCGCCATCTCGCGATCTTGGAGGATCTAGGATCAAAGCTCTTGCAGGGAGAGAAATTCCACTCAACTTCGCTGCAATGAAAAGATTGATAGAAAATGACAAATCAAAGCAACCAGAAGGTATAGCGGAGATTGTGGATGAACAGGAAGATAGTGAGTGGTGATATCATGGCAAATATTAGATGGTTTGTAAAATTATTTCCATATCTGCTAATCAAGAAAATCCTTATGAGATATAATCCAGATCGTGCGATCCTTCGATTCAATGAAAACCATCAAATAGGCGTTGAAGTATTTGAGGTTGAACCAGGAGTATGGATAGTAAGGAGTACTCGTGCTGAGCTCCTGCGTAAAAGAGCTCATCTTGAAAATCTGATTGACTATATTGATGACCGATTGACAGAATTCCGATTAGCAGAACTATCGTGATAAAAATAAAATATTATAGAGGTAATTAAATATGACTAAATTCATAGGTACAACAAAGAAATTTATTGAGATGTTCAGGCTCATCTCAACTGGTAGCAAAGATCCGCTATTTCGATCGGTGATATTGAAGGTAGCGGAAGATCATGTCGAAGTCCAGACTACTGATCTGGCTAATACCGTTGCAACGAACCAGAAACACAGAGGTTTTGAGATAGGAGACATTGATAAGAAAGAAATCCCTATCGATTGTGTAGAGATGCTTGAAGCATTGAAATTATTTGATGCTTCAGCAAAAATCCAAATCGAGGCGGGCAATAAGATCGTGATATCGAATATTGACGATGTTGAGATGAAGGACGTAGTCTCAATACCTTCGATTGATACTGATTCAATCACGAACCGAGGAATTCCCTTCAAGATAAAATCCGGTGTCGCGGAACTCAAGAATAAATCCACAGGAGAAGTCCTTGAATTTGATATCAAAGCTACAATACCCGTGAAGTATCTACAAGCTCAGATTAGAAGGGCTGACTACGCCGCGATAGTACCAAGAGTTTTCGATATGGTGTTTGATAATGATACACTCACTTTGGTGGTGGGAAATCCAGAATCCTACATGAAATCAGTCAAAACGGAAGTTAAAATCAAAGGATCAGGGACTGGTAAACTATCGTTTGCCGATGGATATGAACAGATATTCCAGACGGTCGATGGTAGTGTGATTTTATATGGAAAGTCTCAATCGCCAGCATGGATTACAAAAAAGGAGGATAATTATATAGTTCAATATCTCATCGCACCCTCTGTGGAGGTGTGATAGATGCTATTAGTCAATGAAATCTTCCCGTCGGTTCAAGGAGAAGGAACACTTGTAGGCACACCCCAGGTGTTCGTTCGCCTTCAAGGATGCAATTTCTCCTGCGCCTATTGCGATTCGAAGAGAACATGGGGAAATGATGGAATCCAAATGCAGGTCCAAGAAGTCATCGAAGAAGTCGAAAAGTATGGTTTCGAATCTGTGTGCATAACTGGCGGGGAACCGACCTTACAAGAAGATTCCACATCTCTATGCCACGGATTACAAAGACTGGGCTATTTCGTATCGGTTCAAACTAATGGGTCCCAGTGGACACCACTACTCAGGATAGCAGATAAGGTGTGCATGGATATGAAACCCCCTTCTATTGGAAGAAACAGAAAACTTCAATATAGTAATCTCTCACATATCAGCAAGTTAGATTGTAGCGACGAAGTGAAGGTGTTGATTGGAAGTGAAAAAGACCTTGAGTACGCACATCTAGTCAATAATATAGCTTCGAGACTTGGAATACCAACAATACTCCAAATCAAAAACAACATATATCAAGACATACGGATGGATCTCATTAGAAAATATAAGGATCTTGTTGACACTGTCATATTTGACGGTTTCAAAGCTCCGTATAGGATCCTTCCTCAATTACATGTCCTGATTTGGGGCAATGAAAGGAGAAGATAAAATGAACTATGATTATAAAGTAACAACAGGAACAGGAGAATCTAAACACGGTTCAATTGATAGCCCGCACACTGAAGTTCAGAGATTAATAGGTCAGATTCATGAAGAAACGATAATCTCCAACTTAATTCTCGATCTTTTGATTGAAAAGGGCGCAGACCCGAATGACCCCGATTTCGTTGATACTCCTGCCAGAGTGGCTCGGATGATATCAGAAATTTGGTTGAATAAGGAAGAAATCCATAACAGAGTAAGGTCATATCTTACTCGGACATTTCCAAGCGATAAAAACTCTATTGTGGTTGTAACAGGAATCCACGCCAACAGTTTGTGTCCTCATCATCTCGTGCCGGTTTCTTACGAGATAAGTTTCGGATACATTCCTGATGGTGAAGAGTTAGGTCTCTCTAAGATCGCTCGTGTATGTGTAGAATACGCAAAGCAGCCTCTCAGACAAGAGACATATACGACGGATATTATAAGAATTTTCAATGAAAATGTGAAGAATAAAGGTGCAATTATCCTCGTCCGCGGAGTCCATGGCTGTATGGTGTTTAGGGGTGTCAAACAGATCAATTCCGCCACGGTGACAACAGATGCGTCAGGAGAATTTATAGATGATTTGAAAGTTCGGGAAGAATTCTACAATATCGTCAAATTGGAAAGAGGTAGATAAGATGAAAACTGTACTGATATTGAGTGGAGGTCTAGATAGTACGACCCTCCTCTATGATCTCATAGATCAAGGTAAGGAAGTATATCCTATCTCATTTGATTATGGTCAAAAACACAGTAAAGAACTTGAATGTGCGAAGAAAACCTGTGAAAAGTTGAGATTGGATCATAAAATTGTTAATCTCACATCTCTCACATCTATCATAGATAATAGTTCACTCACAGGAGATATCGGTGTCCCTGAAGGTCATTATACAGAAGATGTAATGAAATCAACAGTCGTTCCCAACCGCAATATGATAATGTTATCGATTGCAGTAGGATATGCCATCAATATTGAGGCCAGTTCTGTCTATTATGGCGCACACGCGGGCGATCATGATATATATCCGGATTGCAGAAAAGAATTTGTTAGTGCTTTGAGTAAAGCAACAGAATTATGTCATTATAATCCTATCTATATATTTACGCCATATATAGATATGGATAAAGGAGATATTGTCAGAAAAGGGCTTGAACTTGATGTTCCCTACGAAGATACATGGACATGCTACAAAGGAAAGGAGAAAGCTTGCGGAAAGTGCGGTTCATGTGTGGAGAGGCTTGAAGCTTTTGAAAGGAATGGAATCAAAGACCCTATAGAATATGAGGTAGATTAAATGAAAGGATATGAGTTCACAAAAGTAATGGAAGATATGTCGGATGAACGACTTAATCAACAACAGAGAGAGATCCAACAACTTAGATTGTCCCCAATCAGACCTTTAGAATATGTTTATTCAGAAGGTGAAGGTAAGGAAGTCACATATTCAACAGATGAATTGGTTGCTTTATGTCCTGCTACGGGATACCCGGATTTCTATAGACTCAAGATCTCTTACAGACCAGATAAGTATATTCCGGAATTGAAAAGTTTGAAATTCTATATAATGGATTATTATAAGATTCCAATCTTCCACGAACATCTCGCCGTAAAGATTCTAAATGATTTCGTCGGAGTTGTACAACCGAAATATGCAAATATAGAATTGTCGGTCGCAGTTCGTGGAGGAATTGGAACAACGGTGACAGAGTCATATAGGAGATGAGCAGGATGGATTTTTCTTTTTATCCTGCTCTATCTGCCCTTCCTGCGCCAAAAGCTCAATACAAAGGTAGATATGTATCGTGGTGTAGAGAAAATCCTATCCTCTCTTATGATAAGATGTTGATATCATATCATTATGGAAAGAAAGGATCAAGAGATGATATAGGAGATCATATTACAAGTATTATGGGAGATTCAGGAGGTTTTCAAGCAACTTCATTAGGAATTGATATTGATCCAAAAGATGTGATTAATTGGCAGAATAGGGTTTGTGATATAGGATTGACTCTTGATATTCCACCATTTGATCAAAATAATGTTATAGGAGGTAATTATCTAACTGGTAGTGATTTTGATAAGTGTATGGATGTATCAAATAAAAATGCTAGTATGATGAGAGGAGAAAAAGATGAGGATCTGGATCTCTATCTTGTAATTCAAGGAGGTAGTGATCGGGATCGACAGAGATGGTTGGATGGAGGGCTCAAGGAGTATGATGACTGGGAAGGATATGCATTATCGGTAAAACCTCAGAGCGATCCTTACATTTTGGTTGATTGGCTGAAATTTGCTATAGACAATGATTTGAGAAATATTCATATTCTTGGAGTCAGTGGAAGATTGACCATCGGAGTGATGATATATTTTTCAAAATATTTTGATAGTATCAAATTTGATTCATCATCTTATTCAATAGGAAAGAGATTTCGAAGATATTTTCTTCCTTATCTCATGCTCCAGGGGATGATTCTTACTGATAGAGAAAATATATGTAATGAGGATGTCAAACTATTGCCTAGTGAGTTGCCGTGTGATTGTCCTGTATGTAGAGAAATAGACGATATGGAGATTTTTGTTTCATCTAGTGATGACAAAAATATAGCGTCGGAACTTATCTGTATGCATAATCTATATCAATATGTAAGGTATATTCAACTTTTAAAAAGTCTATCATCTGATATACATGTGTATAGAAGGTTCTTCCCGAAAATTTCCAAAGTGATAGAATATGGCGAAGCAAAGATAGGTGGAATGACGTCTATATCGGATTGGGTGTGATATGAAATGAACGATATACTATCATATACTAGGATTCCTCATATGACTTATTCGCGGCTTACAGGATACCAAAACTGCCCACGAGCTTTTTATTATCAGTATGTTCTGAAATTGAAACCAGAGCCAACATATCCAGATTACGGTGGTATGGGATCAGCTGCCCATAAAGTGCTTGAAGATTTCAACAATCTTGTATCAATTCCTACCGATAATCCGAAAAGAGACTTCAATATGCTAATTGGTGAACTATATAGAAGAGAATTTGGTACTGTAAAGGATTATCGTGGAAACATGGCAAAAGGATTGCAGAACTTTTGCCAGTTTGAAGTAGAAAGGTACAATAGATTAGGTGATAAGAATCTGTTTAGGCCAATATACAATGAAGTTAATGTAAAAGGTTTGATAAATGGAGTCGAATTCATTGGGCGACTTGATGCAATATATCAAATGGAAGATGGTACAATCATCCCTGTCGACTATAAATTCACAAGCTCAAATCAAATCAAGAATCAACAGAGAGTTCAGGCGGCAATCTATTCGCTTATGTGCAAGAATACATTTGGTATGGAATTTTCTGAGTTTCAGTTTTGGTTTTTGAGGCATGAAAATATGATAAAAAAGGTGGAGATCAATGGCAAACTCATAGATGATCTTTCTAATCAAGTTGAAGATGTAATGAACAAGATTGAAAATCTAGAATTCGAACCGAAAGCAGGAGAAGATTTCTTTTGCCAAAATCTTTGCGGATTCTACGATCTATGTATGTCGGAGAAAGAGGTAGGGTTAATATAAAATCAATTGATAATACTGTGAAACACAGATAATTGGATATAATTATGAAAGTATTAAATTTTCTATCTGTACCGAGAGCGTTTGGGAACCCACGTCAATATATTGCAGAAGATGGTAATCCTGTGGTATATGATAAGAAAATTTTAATAGATTTGATAAATAAAAATAATAAAATAAATGATGTGTTCGTGAGTGCCAATAGGTTTCTCTCTTTTATAGATAGAAAACCATTCCAGATTGAAATGTCGAAGATATTTCTTGATTTCGATGGCAAGATGAATCCACCAATTGATGCTCTGAAAGATATGAGGAAGGTCACAGACTACTATGATGAGGTTGGAATCCCCTACCTCCCGGTATATAGTGGGTGTAAGGGATTTCATGTATACGTTCCTTTGAAACCAAAAGTATACACAAATGGAAGGTGGCTCAAAGATGTTGTGCGTTCTTGTATGTTACAGTTGAAAAGAGAATTGGGCATAGAAACAATTGACCCTGCAGTGGCCACTCCGACAAAGCTCTGTCGTGTTCTATATTCGACTCATCCGAAAACTGGTCGCATGTGCCGGCCATTATTAAAATATGAGATTATAGAATCTAGATTTTTCAATAGACCTATTGAAAAATCAATAAACTATAATCTGATAGATTCATTGGAGAATAAAAGATATCTAACACTTGAAGAGTATATTGATTATCTTGATATAGATCCAGAGGAGGAGATAGTAAAACTTCGAGAATCCTTCGCGCTAAAAGTGGAACAAATCAATTATGGAGATCCTGATGATCAATTCTTACGGGAAGTCCTTCACTATCCATGTTTGGTCAATGCGATTATAGGAGTGGAGAATGCTACCCACTTCGCTAGGTTCATGTGCTGCATACACTTAAAACGATTGGGGTATGATCCTTTGTGGGTTTTCAAGTTTTTCAAGCAGAGATTGTATTTTGACCACATGAATGAAGAGGAGTGTAGGTATCAAATCAATAATATATTTCAGAATGATTATATATTCCCGTCTTGCCGACGGATTCAGGAAGAAGGAATGTGTATTGGCGCAGCGTGTCCATACTACAAAAAATAATGAAAAATTAATATAGGAGAGATAAAATGGAAAATAAAATGGATGAAATGGAAAGTATAATAAATGAATATATCAATAAGTCTACGTGGAGAATTCGTGAAAATGCGAATTCAGGTTATTCTCTATCCGGTTTAAAAACTCACATTGCAAATACTGTGCTTGCAAGGGAACAGATTAGTAATAGTCCCGCCGCAGAATTACACGAAATTGGGGCGTTATACCTTCATGACCTATCAGGTGGTAGTTATAGTCCATACTGCGGGGGACATGATCTTCAATCATTGTTGATAAAAGGTATTATCAATCCATCTGGTGCTTTGAGCGGTCCAGCGAAACATTTTGATGTTGCTGTTGACCATATAGTCAATTATATCTATATTGCGCAGAATGAATTTGAGGGTGCTCAGGCATTTTCAAACTTTGATACTCTGCTTGCCCCGTTCATTGCAACAGATAATCTGAAATACAGACAAGTCAAACAGAATCTTCAAAGGATGGTATATAATCTGTCGTATCCACTCCGTGCTGCGTTTCAGAGCCCGTTCAGCAATCTTTCTTTTGATCTCAGGTGTCCAGATCATATGAAGGATGAACCGGTGATTATCGGCGGCGAACCTCATGAATGGACATATTCAGAATTTCAGGATGAAATGGATATGATCAACCTTGCATTCATTGAAGTAATGCTTGAGGGAGACCAAAACGGAAGACCACATACTTTTCCAATCCCCACTTATTCAGTAACAAGAGACTTCGATTGGGATTGTGAGGTAACTAACAGACTATTTGAGTTGACAGCGAAATTCGGCCTCCCGTACTTCATGAACTACTGCGGGTCGGGGCTCAATCCAAATTCTGTCCGCGCAATGTGTTGTCGCTTGAATCTTGACCTCAATGAGATCATCGACCAATCGAAAGGCGGACTTTGGAATACGGGTGTCAGTACCGGATCAATCGGCGTTGTATCGATCAATATGTCCCAATTAGGTTATTACACCTACTTGCTCGGCGGATCGCTAGATGTATTCTATAACAGACTTGACAATCTGCTCATTGCAGCAAGGGATCATTTGATATATAAAAGAAAAAAGGTTGAGGAGGGATTTGAACGGGGCCTAATGCCGTTTACTCGATCCTATCTACAAAATTTCAATTCATATTTTTCAACAATTGGTATCATTGGGATGAATGAATGTTGCCTGAACCTGTATGGTAAGCCGATCTATGAGTGCGTGGACTTTGTGGAGGGTGTATTAGGTCATATCAATAAGAGAACCAAACAGTTCACGCAAGAGACTGGACATCCTTGGAATTTGGAGGAGACGCCAGCTGAAAGCGCATGCTACAAGCTTGCGAAGAAAGATAAAGAAAGATATCCCGCTATGATTACTCAAGGATATGGAGAGGGGATCTACTATACGAACTCATCTCACATCGCGGTTGGTGACGGATTGGGATTAGGAGAATCACTAAAAGTACAAGAAAAATATAAAAAATACTATACTGGCGGTACGTTGTTCCACATCTTTGCGGGTGAGGGATCACCAGGAGCAGAGGGTGTGAGGGATCTCATTCGGAATATCTGTATGAAAACCTCACTCCCATATCTTGCATTCACTCGAGCATATTCAATTTGCCCGAGCTGTGGAATGTCCGATGATTTGTCGGGGGTGTGTCCGATCTGCAACGGCGTAACGGACGTTTTTGATAGGGTGACAGGATTCTATCAGCCGGTGAGGAAATACAACGACGGTAAAATGCAGGAATTCAATGATAGAAAACGGTATTTTTGAGGTGTTGCAGATGGTGCTGAAACAAGTACTGATAGTGAATAGTGATTTGAAGATGGGCAGGGGTAAAATCGCCGTCCAAATTGCCCACGGTGAAGTCGCATATATGAGACACATTATGCATTCTGTAGTCGATTATATTCAGAGCACAAATGTGTATACAGAACAGATGAGGAGGTACCATAGATGGCAAACTGGAGAGAATAATCTAATGAAGAAGGTAGTATTGAAAGCACCTAAACATGTCATGATTGAGCAGGCATCAAAAGCGATGGCAAGAAATATCTGGTATCACTGTGTGTACGATCGTGGGCTGACCCAAGTACCGGAAAACAGCCTCACGTGTATAGTATTTGAGCCATTGCCAGAGAATCGATGCGATGAATTATTTGGTGATTTGAAATTGTTGTGAGGTGATATGATATGAACCTATTACAAGATAGTCTAACCGACCAATTTTATGCTCATAGAATTAGAGGAATTATCGCGAGAGAAAAGAATACAGAGAATTATCAGAAGTTGAAAGATTTAGAATATAAGATTGAAAGACTTATAGAGCAGAATAGAACCCAGGCAAAACAAATCAATTTTCTATTCGAACGTCAACAATCAATAGTGGAGACAATTAAATATGATAGATGATATACCAGAAAAGGAATTTGAGTTTAGAATAGGACTAAACGGAAAAATCATAGTGAGTTTCGATGAAGAATCTCTTATATTTTTCTATGACGCAGAAACTGAAGAAGAGATAATGAGATTGGATCCGAGCGATCTTTCTATCGTCTACGGTGTTTTTCAGCAAATGAAAAGAGAAATCAGGTGTGAACAACATGCACGAAATATTATTTGAACTATCATCTCGCAAATTTGATCAGTCGTTCTACCTAGTGCCATTGTCTAACATAGCATATATGTTCGCTCAAGGTGATAGGAATCAATCGCTGATTATCAAATTGTTGTCTGGAGATGTACTTGAAGTGAATGAAACATTGAATGATATTGAGGATCAGATAATCAAACAAAGGAGAATAAAATAGTGACAGAGATTATGACCATTCAGGAAATTGACAGGGATCACATAAAGATAAAAATAGATCGTCTCAAGATCAAATTAGATAAAATAGTCAATGACCCAAAGACGTTGAAAGAAGTGGAAGAATTTCATCGGGAAGTTAGCGCTTTATCTTACAAAGATTTGTGGAAGCGCTTTATGGCTTGTTGCCTGGTAATGTGTTTGGAGTGAATAGAATATTAAATTAAATGAAGGAGGATAAAATAATGGTAAAAATTATAACTATTCGAGGAACCAACAGAGATTATATAATCAATGATAAGATATATTATGATACAGAATATGGAATGATTGTGAAAAAGATGATTACTCTCAACGAAGACGGAGAGCCTACCGGAATATTGACAGTATCACCGTTAGATGTGATTGAAACTCACGAAACATATACAGAAGAAGAGATTGCAAGATTGGAGAATATTGAAAGTATAGCATCATCGATAACAGAAAGTGTTATGCAACAGCGCATGGATGCAATTAGAGAAGCGAAAGAAAAAGGTGAGACCAACGGAGGTACGTACTATGGTTGAGAATGATACTACAGACATATTTGAAGATGGGATCAACCATGTGATGGTAACAGAATTTGCTACATTTCCGTGTTATAGAAGCATCAGATTTGAAAATAACAGAAAGGTAGAGTTTGATGATGAGGGGACGCCTGTCCTTCAGGAATATGATCCGGCTTCATTCTATGTCATGGACTGCCTACACGATGGACGGAGAAGGATCATAACCCTCAATGAAGATTTTGTTCTATATATCATCGAAAATTATTCTGATGAGGTATGGGACGACATAGTAAATGTTTGTGCGGCATCGCTAGGTGAGGAAAAGGACGAACCACATAAGGTGATCCGTTCTTCGATATATGGGTGATTAGATAATGAATCTTAAAAGTTATTCAACCGAGGAGATTGTAGAAGAGCTCAAATATAGAGAAGGAGTAGAGGTTTTTGTTGTTGATCCCGAATGGACGGCTGAAGTTTTTGTGGAGAATGAACACGATAAAACGATCTATGATGCTAGAAGACAAGGACCCGAGATCATATTAAGGATTATTGACTAGGTGATATAGTGAATGTTATAACAAAAGAAGTGTCAGTGAGTGGGACAGAACCTGTTATTGTGATTCCGATTTCCGATGTCCACGTCGGCCATGTTGGTTGTGATATGGACTATTTTGAGAAGACCATAGATTGGATCAAGAATAATAAGGCATATACTATCATTCTTGGTGATTTTATCGATGCGATACCTCAGGCGGATAGAAGGTTTGAAAACCCTTCTATCGCCGATGAATTCAAACCGTATCTGGACAATCTCCATCATGCCCAGACAGAGACATTTATTCAGAAGATCGCACCGATTTCTGATCATATTATAGGTATCATGTCAGGAAATCATGAGATAGCATTGAAAAAACATTTCTCTTATGATGCGACGTCAGTTGTATCAGAAAGATTAGGTATTCCATTTCTAACTGATCCGGGGATGATTCTTCTAAAATTAAGAAGAACAAAGACTTCAGGCTTTACTGTCAAACTACTTTGTATGCACGGTTTTACTCAAGGAAGGAAAAAGGGCGGGGCAGTTAATAATCTTGAGGATATAGCATCTTTTATTAAGGCTGACATATATTTGATGGGTCACACTCATCAGCGATGGTGTACGCATCGAGATTATATAGATGTCGACAATAAAGGTAGATTAGTATACAAGAAAATGTTTTTTGGTAATACAGGAAGCTTTACGAACAATTATGTACTAAATACCAATATTGATACATGGGGGTCGAGAAAGATGCTGCCAACCCAATCACCAGGAGTTTTAAGATTTGACTTCTATGTGAAGACAAAAAACAGGAGGCAATACATCGATATTCATATGAGGGAATAGAATGATAAAGATAGCATTTAGCGGAGTGCACGGCACAGGCAAGACATCACTGATTAAAACTGTTAGTCAACTTCTAGTGAAATATAATAAATCGGTATATGTTGTAAGAGAAGTTGCGAGAGAGTGCCCGTATCCAATCAATGAGGAATCTACAGTTAGATCTCAAAGATGGTTGTGGTTAGAACATCAAA
>Ga0190315_1000434_pt1 | contig 21247 bp, 18 predicted proteins | sample 48701101_MG_FD_161673 | JGI IMG/M metagenome (GOLD analysis project Ga0190315, IMG submission 161673) | Hydrothermal vent sediment bacterial communities from Southern Trench, Guaymas Basin, Mexico - 4870-11-0-1_MG | ecosystem: Environmental > Aquatic > Marine > Hydrothermal vents > Sediment ...
GGTGCTCATTAAGGGAGACGGACTGGAAATGGAGGGAGAAGGACTTGAGTATGACCTTCAAGAATGCAAACTTACGCTAAGGAGACAGACGTCTGTCCTCCCGGAAAACGGCGAACTGGAACTTTAAGAGGAATGTAACCGTTCACGGATTCAGTGTTTACTGACGAAAGAGAAGTACCCTGAACGGTAAACCCTGAACCCGTGAACGCTTACGAGGAATCATAATGAAATGTGAAAATTCCTGTATCTGCCGGAAAACGAAAAAAGCCGGAAATATGGCTTTAACTATCTGGTTTTGCATCCTTATTTTTATGTATTTTCACTGTTTGATGGCTATAGCCCAGACAGGCATCTCAGACACCTCACTTACCGGTCCAGCGGATGAGGGCAGGCTCCCTATCCATATAGAAAGTGACCTGATGGAGGCGATGGATCAGTCAGGGATCGTGATATTCACAGGACATGTGAAGGCAACCAGAGGTGATCTCACCATATATTCCGAAAAACTCGATGTCTTTTACGAAAAGAAAAAACAGGATAAAGAACGAGAAGATAAGACAAAAAGGACTGTCGAAAAAATCGTGGCCACAGGCCGCGTACGTATAATCCAGGGTGAGCGTGTTGCTACCGGAGAACAGGCTGTCTATGACAAACCTGCTGAAAAGATAACTATTACAGGTTCGGCCAAGGTCCTGGAAGGCCTTAACCGGGTAAGTGGGGAACGGATAATCTTTTTTATTAATGAGGATAGAAGTGTAGCCGAAGGAAGCAATGAAACAAGGGTTGAGGCGGTTGTCTACCCGGCAGAATGAGATTTTTTTGGCATCTTTCATTCACCGGTTTACACTTTTTTCAAAAAAGCTTGTATCATCAAATTAACCAAAATCATGACAGTTCAAAATATATGAGCAAGCTGAAGGCGGAGAAACTGATAAAGCGTTTTCGTGGCCGGCCAGCGGTCAATGGTGTAAGTATCGAGTTATCAGACCACAGCATAGTAGGTCTGCTGGGACCAAATGGCGCCGGCAAGACCACTATATTTTACATGATCGTCGGTCTAATCAGACCCGATGAAGGAAGGATTTCATTTGACGGGGAGGATGTAACCAATTTACCCATGCACAAAAGGGCTCGCAAAGGCATTACCTATCTGCCCCAGGAGCCCTCGGTGTTCAGGAAGCTGTCAGTTGCCGACAATATCCGCCTTGTACTGGAAACAAAGGGGCTATCCCGCCGGGAAATAGAGAGCAAGACCATTGAGCTCTTAGATGACATGGGCCTATCCGTCCTCGCGGATCAACAGACCCAGTCACTTTCAGGGGGAGAGCGGAGACGGGTGGAAGTTATGCGGGCACTTGCTACCGACCCGGTATTTATTCTTCTTGACGAGCCCTTTGCAGGTGTTGATCCACTGGCTGTCTCCGAACTGCAAGAGATAATACAGGGCCTGAAGGCCAGGGGAATAGGAGTCTTCATTTCGGATCACAACGTCCGTGAAACCTTGACTGTATGTGATCGGGCATATATTGTTAATTCAGGAGTTATTAACGAAGAGGGTACTCCGGAATATATCGCCTCAAGCGATCTGGCAAGGACAATTTATTTGGGAAAAGACTTTAAACTATGAGCCACTTACGGCTTCTTTGATAATCTTTATGGCCTTGGAACTCCGGCAGCAACTTAAGCTGGCACAACAGCTTGTAATGACTCCCCAGTTGCAGCAAGCTATTAAACTGCTCCAGCTTTCCCGTATTGAACTAATTGAGACGATCGACCAGGAATTGGAAGCCAATCCCGTCTTGGAGGAATCTGAATCGGAAGACATCCCACACCCAAACGATACGGATCGCGGCAACCTTTTGCAAGAAAAAGGGCCTTCCCCGTACGAGGAGACCCGGCTTCCGACCCTGGCCTCCTCTGAACTTGAAAAAATTCCATGGGAAGACAAAGCAATTCAAGACATAAACTGGAAAGATTTCTGGGACGAAGACAACAGAACCTTATTTCCTGCCTATTCCTTTGAAAAGAAGGAGGCCCCAAGCTATGAAAATATCTTTACCTGCACCACAGATTTGAGAGAACATCTGATGTGGCAACTCCAGATGTCACACTTTAATGACATAGAGCGTCAAAGTGCCTGTCTTATTATCGGCAATCTTGACCGAAACGGCTATCTCAAGACTACAGTTGATGAGATAGCCGAAGAAGTGGGATGTGTTCCGGAACAAGTAGAAGACACACTAAAAAAAATCCAGTTCTTTGACCCTGTTGGTGTGGCAGCCAGGGATCTCAGAGAATGTCTATTGATCCAGATAGGCCATCTGGGCATCAATAATCCCCTGGTCTCGGAACTCGTAAGTAAACACCTTAACCATATTGAAAGGCACAATTATCAAGCTATGGCCAGGGCTACAGGACGGTCATTGGAGGAAATAGCCAAGGCGATCGAGATAATAACTGCCCTGGAACCCTGTCCCGGGCGACCGTTCAGCAATGAGGAAATCCATTACATCGTTCCGGACATTTATGTCTATAAAGTAGACGATGAGTATGCAGTTGTCTTGAATGACGATGGCCTGCCGAGACTGAGGATAAGCTCTTTTTACCGCAGTGCCATCAAAAACGGCATTACTACCTCCTCTGCTGCCAAAGATTTTATTCAGGACAAACTCAAGTCCGCCATGTGGCTGATTCGCAGCATTCAGCAGCGGCAAAAGACTATCTACAGGGTCACAAAGAGTATCGTAAAGTTTCAGAGGGAATTTCTGGACAGGGGCATAGCCTATCTCAAGCCTCTAATACTGAGAGATGTGGCAGATGACATCGAGATGCACGAATCCACCGTAAGCAGGGTAACCACAAATAAATATGTCCATACGCCACAAGGTATTTTTGAGCTCAAGTTTTTTTTCAGTGCAAGTCTGGGCCGGGACGACGGCTCTGATGTGGCATCCTATAGTGTAAAAGAACGGATTCGCCAGTTGATCCAGTCAGAAGATCCGATTCGACCATACAGCGACTTGCAGATCGCAGAAATTTTGGCCAGGGACCATATCCGTATTGCAAGAAGAACTGTGGCAAAATATAGAGATCTGATGGGTATCTTGCCCTCCAGCCGGCGCAAACGACCTGCAATAAATTAGCCGTCCATGGCAAGACTTTGTGTCTGAGTAATGGTAATTCCTGAACTATTAAATTATAATTTAAGGAAAGCGATCAGCTAAATTCCCATTTGGAGGTATTCTATTCTATGCAAATCAATGTGACATTCAGGCGTCTGGATCCTTCGGATGAACTGCGCGAATATGCTGAAAACAGACTCCAAAAACTCAAGAAATATGCTGATGGTCCCATAGATGTGAACGTTGTTTTGTCAGTGGAGAAATTCAGGCAGACAGCGGAGGTTGTGATCTCAGGAGATGGCATGAGGGCGGCGGCCAAGGAAGAGCAGAATGAAATGCGAGCAGCTATAGACCTGGTATCTGACAAAATCTACAAGCAGCTGAGAAGATATAAGGAAAAAATCCGCAGCAAAAGAGGATCTGGTCCGGTGTCCGAGGAGCCGGCTGCCCTTTCAGGCATCCCGCCATCTCCGGAAACAGCAAAAGAGGGCTCGTACGTAATCACCACAAAAAAAATGGATGCCAAACCAATGGCTGTCGATGAAGCAGCTGCTCAGTTCCAGTCACTTAATCAAAATTTCATGATGTTTACAAATGCTGAGACCAATGAGATAAACGTCATTTACTGGCGTTCAGATGGGATCTTGGGATTAGTCGAACCGTAATGACTGTGAAGATAATCGATTTCCTTTGTAACAGATGTATCATCCCCAATCTTAATACAAAATCCAAAGAAGATGCGCTGGTCTGGCTGACCAAAAGGGTAGTGGAAATAGAGCCCGCCCTGGACCAGGATGCGGTATTGTCTGTCCTCAGGGAGCGCGAACAACTGGGCAGTACTGGTATCGGGGGTGGAGTGGCAATTCCCCACGGGAAACTTCGGGGATTGGGGCATATGCTCATAGTGGTCGGGCGGAGCCCGGATGGTATCCCTTTTGATGCGATGGATAACCTCCCGGTTCACATTGTGTTTCTCCTGCTTGCGCCTGACAACTCTGCAACCCTATATCTCAAAGTATTGGCCCAGGTCTCAAGGCTGTTAAAGACCCGGGAGGTTTACCAGCGAATTATGAAGGCATCAGATGAACTTTCCATTCAAAAAGTAATAGAAGAAATGGATGGTCAGGTCTAAAACCTGAAATCACTTTACAGAAAACTTGACTGATTCTCCTTTTAAAAAAGATGGACCGGGGGTAGTTTTATTACCGGAAAATTTGAATAAACTGGTACAAACAGTAGTCATAACCGGTATGTCCGGATCCGGTAAGAGCACTGCACTCAAAGCATTTGAAGATATCGGCTATTACTGCGTGGATAATCTTCCCATAGCTCTCATGCCGGAATTTCTCTCACTTACCGAAAACGCCTCCACAATGCCCACCCGTGTGGCCCTTGTGATGGATGTGCGAGAAAAGAGCTTTCTGGATCGATATCGGTCTATCTTTACAGAGATTAAGGAAAAAGGATTTCACGTCGAAATCCTGTTTCTCGATGCAAATGATGAGGTATTAGTACGGAGATTCAGCCAAACCCGCCGCCAACACCCCTTAAGACCCAGGGGCAATGTCATTGAGGGAATACGTATTGAGAGGGAACATCTGATGGGGCTGAGGGAATGGGCTGACAAGTTGATTGATACCTCTGATTTCAATGTTCATCAACTGAGGCAGGACATTATCAGGCTTTATTCTTCAAGAAAACGACTGGATCAATTAGTGATACACTTGCTCTCGTTTGGCTTTAAGTATGGAGTTCCCGCCGATGCCAATCTGGTTCTGGATGTCAGATTCCTGCCAAATCCATATTTCGAGCCGGAGCTATGTCCCTTAAGCGGCTGCGACCGTGAAGTCCGAACCTATGTCCTGGAAAAGAAAGACACTATGGAGTTTCTTCATCATGTCAAAGGCCTTTTGAAATTCCTTGTCCCGGAATACAGAAAGGAAGGTAAATCTTATCTTGTGATTGCCGTGGGATGTACGGGTGGCAGACACAGGAGTGTTGTCATTGTAGAGCATCTAAAAGAAGTATTTACAGGGGCTGATGAGGAGGTTATCGTCACACACAGGGACCTTGAGCTGGAGGAATAAATCATGGTAGGTGTGGTTGTGACATCCCACGGCCGTGTTGCTGATGAGCTTTTACATACGACGGTCTTCATCGTAGGCGGGACCGAACAGATGATCGCCCTTTCTATAGATCCGTCAAGGCATATAAATGAATTACAGTCAGATATCCGCAAGGCCATCAAGGAAGTCGATACGGGCGACGGCGTATTGATACTCACAGACATGTTTGGCGGGACTCCGGCCAACATGTCCCTTGCCTTCCTGGAAGACAACAAGGTAGAGGTCATAACAGGGGTGAATCTTCCCATGTTGATCAAATTATGCCAGTGCCGGAACAAGGATCAGTCCCTGCATGAATTGGCGGACGAAGTAGTGGATTACAGCAGGAAAAGCATCAATCAGGCCACAGCAATCCTGAAAAAATGAAGTAATTGTTCATTCATTATCAAGAAGTATAAACGTTTACATTCTGAGTATTCAGCTGTTAGGAGGTTCATACATGACTATTAAGGTCGGCATCAACGGTTTCGGGCGCATTGGGAGGAGCATCTTCAGGGCCTCTAAACTATATAAGGAATTTGAATCCATTGAAATCAAAGCCATAAATGACCTGACAAACACCCAGACCCTGGCCCACTTGTTAAAATATGACTCTGTAATGAGGACCTTTCACCTCGATGTGCAGGACACAGATCAGGGAATAATCGTGGATGGCAAGGATATACGGATAACAGCCATCAAGGAGCCCTCCCGGTTGCCGTGGCAGGAAATGGGCGTGGAATACGTAATTGAAGCTACCGGCAGATTCAGTGATGCGGATCTTGCACGCGGGCACCTGGAGGCCGGGGCGCAAAAGGTCGTAATTACGGCTCCTGCAAAGCATGAGGACATCACGATTGTGATGGGGGTCAATGAAGACGACTACGATCCGGCCGCTCACCACATCGTATCCAACGCCTCCTGTACCACCAACTGTCTCGCCCCTGTGGCCAAAGTAATACTGGACAGATTTGGCATCGTCTCCGGGCTGATTACCACTGTACACGCCTATACAAACGATCAGAGATTGCTTGATTTTCCCCACAGCGACCTCAGACGGGCCAGGGCCGCTGCCGTCAATATGATCCCTACAAAGACAGGCGCGGCAGCAGCAGTAAGCAAGGTCATTCCGGAGCTCACGGGCAAATTTGACGGCCTGGCGGTCCGTGTGCCCACACCTGACGTCTCCATAGTGGACCTTGTAGCCCAGGTGGAAAAACGTGCCACTGTACCTGAAATAAACGAAGCCATTAAGGCGGCTACCGATCGCTTCCTCGGATACACGGATGAACCTCTGGTCTCCACGGACTTCATGGGAGACCCAAGGTCCTCCATTGTGGACGGCGCCTGCACCAAAGTTATTCAGGACAATTTGATCAAGGTCATGTCATGGTATGACAATGAGTGGGGATACTCCAACAGGATATTGGATCTGATCCTTCATATGAATGCCCAAAAGGCGTAACCGTTCAAATTCCTTGGCAGCCGGCAGACTTTTGCGATGATTGTATCGGAAGCCCTTCGTGCAAACCTTGAGGCCACAGCCGTTCGGGAGTTAGTGTTCGACTCCCGCTTCCAGGTTCTCCGGGATGCGGTCAAGGATTATCATGGAATAATTAAGGCCCTTGACAGCCTCCTCTTTGAACTGCATCATCCATTTCGTAACTGGGAAGTTGTGATCAGGGACCTGAGGTCATTTTCTCTCAAGAATCTTTCTGCTTACAGCCGTTCATCTCAGGGACCCGAGGCCATTAAAGTACTTTTAGGCACCTTCTTTGATATCATTTCCGAAGTCCCTGATGAAAATCAAAAGACCGAGGCCGTAAATGGAATCCTGGCCTTTCTGGAAAAAATCATTCAAAAAGCAGACACTGAAAAGCTTCTGACAATACTGCCTGATATTGAACATGCCTTCCGCAGGCTCAATGAATCCGACGCGCTTGTGATTAAGGCTGTTGCCAGGAGCTGTCACCCTGTATCTCGCCTGATACAGAATATTTCCAACCGCCTGAAGGGACAAGAGATATCTCCGGGCTTATGGGATGCAGCGGGAAGGCTCCTTATTAAAGTCCGGGAATCTACCTTTCAGTACTGGCTTGGGCAAGAAGACCCTGAGAGCTGGCTTAACCGTACTGTTGAGCAGTTTTCCATAGAACCTGACCCTGAGAACCTGGAAAAGACGCTGAGGCTCATCAAACCGGTCTCGCACAGGCAGCTCAAGTCCTTTCTGAAAGACCTGGAAATCGAGAAAAAAACCTCTCTCAACGAAAAAAAGGCCCTGGATCTGGCCGGGCGCCCGGGCCACCTGGATATAGTGAATCAGTACAGAAAGATTGTCAGGGAACTGGCCAGGCTGTCTTGTCAAATCCTTTCTGTATCATCAAAAGAGCAGTCTTCACCCAATCATGGAACGGAATTATACTCTTTGCTTCCGTTCCATTTTATTGAAATGGAAGGCCTGTCCGCAATCCACGAAGAAGTCCTTCGCCAGATCAACCGCAGCCTTTTGCATCTTATACGCACCGCAGACCGGGAACGGCTTCAAGAGATCCTTTCCGGAAGCTTTGCGCTGCTGAAGCAGCAAGTAGGCAATTTCCCAAGGACTGCTCTTCAGTGCATCGAGGTCCTGGGTTCAGAAGTAGTCCGCAGGGACGACACAAGGCTCATCGAGATCTTTCTCAGTCAGGTAATCCATTTTGGCTTCCAGCCCCCTGGCATTAAGGGCGTGGATACCGAATGGCATATATTAAACAATCCTGCTCATCTGCAGAATATTCGCGTCTGGCTGAAATTTGCAGAACAGAAAACCAGTGTCTGCGGCACCCTGTTGTCGGCCCTTATCATAAACCTCAAGCTGGCAGGCACATGTATCCGGGATACGGACCTGTTTCAGAAGGACGTCAGCCGGTTACTCAACTGCGACATAGAACAAAATTACAATCTGGTCAAACAGTTGGCCAAGATCCTGCCGGTTTACTTCAATGAGATAGGAGCAGAGGGTCTCCTGAGGGACGTGTCGACAGAACTGGATGAGATATCTCACCGTAAGGATATCCTTATCCACTTTCTGAGAAAACAGAGCCATGTTGAGAGCAACAACCGCATTGTCGATTTCATAGAGGCCATTTTGTGCTTCTGGTTCAGCAGGCAGAAGGACGTACTGGAACCCTTTCTGCCCCCCGAGATCCTGGAGCAGGTCTCTGGCCATGGCCCATTCGCGGATCATGTACACAGGCTTGTACGGCATCTTGCAGATGTGCTGGATATCAAACGATTTACCCACAGTGTTGATACCTTGCTGGATTTGAAACAAGACCGGCTTTCTCAAATTCTGAGCCAGATCCCTGATGTCCCTCCTCAAGAAAAAAGACGTGTTGAGCTTCTTATCCGGATGTACCGGCTTGAGGTCCATAAGTACAAGCTCGGCACCCAGGAAATCCGTCATCATCTGGAGGAAGCCAGAAATCAGGGTTTTGAGGGACTGGATAAAGTACTTGAAGTCCTGGATGTGGATGATGATCCGGAGCGGTGCCTTGAAGTAATCCTGGACCAGCTTGATGCCCTTAAAGGCATTATACTCAGCAAGGAGCGGTTTGAAATCAGGGAGGACATATACCACAAACGGCACATAACCGTGGATATTCCTTCAATGTACGGCCGATATCATGAGCGCAAGTTTGATGCCCTCAGCCTCAGTTTCCGACTGGAGAACCTGGCAAATTTATACTTCGAACGGCTGATAGCCGAGATAGATTCAACCTTCATTTCAAGGCCCATCTTTGTACGCATACTCAGGTATCTCCGGCTCTTCTGGAGGGCCGTACAGCTGGACGGAGTGTATTCCGGGAAGTTCGCCGCCTATCTGGCCCTGCTGGAAAAATCCCTCGAGGTCCGGCGATTTGCCTTTTCCCAGTATTTGGACGTAGTGAGAGGGTTATCCGAGGGGGTTAAAGACATTATCCATGCCTATTACATAAGCCCGCATCAGGACAATATCTCTCTCATTATTCGCCAACTGGGCAAATACAACCTGCTCCCGAAGTACAAAACCGCTTTAAAAGAGGTTGAAGACGAGGTCCAGATGACCCATCAGATAACGGAGTGGTTCCTGAGGGACCTTATTTCCAGCACCTTTGGCCTGCAATATCTGGACAACTTCATAGCCCGGGTATACCAGTTGCTTGGAGAGCAGAAAGAAAGACTGGATCACAAGGACCTTGACTTGGTATTGAGCTATGATCCGAATCAGGTATTGTGTACCATACACAGTCCGAAACAACAGACAAAAAACCTCCTGCACCTCGGCAATAAGGGCTTCAACCTGGTGCTCCTGGCACAAAAGGGCCTGCCGGTTCCGCCGGGAGTAATAGTCACCACCGAGGTCTTCAGATGCTATCCTATTATCCAGAAACTGCGCAGCGCATACATGGAATTCAAGTCACAGCTTCAGAAAGCCATAGGGGAGATAGAGAATCAGACCGGGCGCAGGTTTGGCGATCCGTCAAATCCCCTGCTTTTATCCGTAAGGAGCGGAGCGGCCATTTCCATGCCTGGGATGATGTCAACAATCATAAACGTGGGCAGTAATCCCGAAATCATAGAAGGCCTGGCGAAAAAGACCGGCAATGCCTGGTTTGCCTGGGACAACTACCGCAGGTTCGTCCAGTCATGGGCCATGTCCTTTGATCTGGAACGCGAGATGTTCACCGAGATCATGAATAACCACAAGCTCCGTTACGGGGTGAAACAGAAAAGGGAATTTACCGGATACCAGATGAAAGAATTGGCCCTGGCTTATCAGCAAGCTACGCTGGACCACGGCCTGGAGCTGGAAAAGGATCCTTTTGAGCAGCTCCTTGTGGCCATACAACTGATTCTGACTTCATGGGAGTCTGAAAAAGCAAAGAACTACAGGGAAATAATGGAGATGTCCGATTACTGGGGCACGGCTGTGATACTGCAGGCCATGGCCTATGGAAATCTTTCAGAGACATCCGGCAGCGGCGTGGCCTTCACGCCGATCCATACCGACAATATAGACAGTATCAGCCTATGGGGTGACTTTACCACCGGAAATCAGGGGGATGACATTGTGAGTGGTCTGGTCAGTACATATCCGATTTCAATAAAGCAGCAAAAGGCCATGGGGCTTGATTCCGAAATGACTCTGGAGAAAAATTTTCCGGAGATTTACAATACCTTGTTATCCATAAGCAGAGAGCTCATCTATGAGAAAAGATGGGACCCCCAGGAGATAGAATTTACCTTTGAAGGCCCGGAGAGCAACAGGCTCTTCATACTCCAGAGCCGGAACATGACCACCAAGAGGCGATGCATCGTTCAGGTCTTTGTGCCATCAGGGGAGTTGGAGGCCAGCTATCTGGGCAGGGGCATCGGCGTAAGCGGAGGCGCCATGACCGGGAAGGCTGTATTCACCCTGTCCGAGATCAAGTCCTTACGCAGGAAAGAACCAGAAACCCCTTTGATCCTGATCCGGTCGGACACGGTCCCGGACGATATCAAGGAAATTACTTTAACAGACGGCCTGCTCACGGCAAAAGGAGGACAGACTTCTCATGCAGCCATTATTGCATTTCGCCTGGACAAGAGCTGCATCGTGGGCTGTAAGCAACTGCAGGTCTTTGAAAATCAGGGTTTTGCGCAATTACACGACCGCATTATTCGTTCCGGCGACTTCCTGAGTATTGACGGCAGAAACGGATCGATATACATGGGCAGGCATGCCACTCAGACAGAGGAAGAGATGTCTCTGGTCTGAGAATTTAGATATAGAGATTTGCAGGGAAGATGCTGTAATGATCAAATACATAGACGAAATTCCGCTGAAAGGCCAAAGGGTCCTGATGAGGACGGACTTCAATGTCCCCCTGGACGATTCCGGCAATATCACAGACGACAGCCGCATCAGGGCGGCCCTGCCGAGCATACGCTATGCCTTAGAGGTCGAAGCAAGGCTGATACTCTGCTCGCATCTTGGCCGCCCGAAGGGACAGAGAATAGAAAAATTCAGCCTGAGGCCGGTGGCCGGGCGTCTTGGCGAACTGATAGACAGGGAGGTACCTCTGGCCCCGGACTGTATTGGAGCAGAAGTGGAGAACCAGGTCAGCTCCATGTCGGATGGAGAAGTGCTGCTGCTTGAAAACCTCAGATATCATCAGGGAGAGACAAAAAACGACCCCGGCTTTGCAAAAGCCTTGGCAAGAATGGCCGATGTGTATATAAATGACGCCTTTGCAGTATCACACAGGTCCCATGCCTCAGTGACCGGGATACCCGGCCTGGTCAAAAACTGCGCGGCCGGTTTCCTTGTAAAGCAGGAACTCTTGTACTTCAAAAAGGCCGTGGAAGGACCTGCCAGGCCCCTGGTGGCCATCCTGGGCGGGGTCAAGATATCCAGCAAGCTGGGGGCCGTTAAAAACATACTGGACCGGGTGGATAAGCTGATAGTCGGCGGGGCCATGGCCAATACCTTCCTGGCAGCGCAAGGCATTAATATAGGAAAATCCCTCGCTGAGAAAAGTCTGGCAGACACGGCCGGGGCCCTAATTGATCGGGCAAGAGACAAAGGTGTCAAATTATACCTTCCTGTTGACTGCATCATAGCACGGGATATTGATGCAAACGCCGAGACCGGGACCGTCCCGGTCCAGGAAATTCCAGATGATTGGATGGCATTGGACATAGGGCCTGCAACGTCAAGCCTCTTCAGCGAAGCCCTTTACAATGTCAAAACCATAGTATGGAATGGCCCAATGGGGGCCTTTGAGCTCGAACCTTTCAGCCAGGGTACGATGGCCCTGGCGCATGCGGTCGGCAGCAGTCAGGCCATCAGCATTGTAGGCGGAGGAGATACCGGTCTGGCCGTCCACAGGGCCGGTGAAGCAGGGAACATATCTTACATGTCCACGGGTGGGGGAGCGTTTCTCAGCCTCCTGGAAGGAAAAGAGCTGCCGGGCATAGCGGCGCTTGAGGAGTGTATTAAAAAATGAACACCCTGAAAAGAAGACCTGTTTTGGCAGCCAACTGGAAGATGTACAAGACAGTGGCCGAGACCCGTGACTTCCTTGATGTCTTTTTGCCCCTGGTGAATGACCTGCCGGAAAGAGAGATAGTGATCGCTCCTCCGTTTACTGCCCTTTCAGCAGCCCGGGAAATCATTAAGCAAAGTGGACTTGTGACACTGGCAGCCCAGAACATGTACTTTGAGCAAAAGGGTGGCTTCACTGGTGAAATATCACCGATCATGCTCAAGGAATTCGCGGTAAAGTGGGTGATCCTCGGACATTCAGAGCGCAGGCATATTTTCGGAGAAAAAAACGGCCTTATTGCCCTAAAGGTCAGGTCTGCCCTGGAAAATGACCTGCTTCCAATACTATGTATCGGGGAAAAGCTGGAGGAAAGAGAGGCCGGGCTTATGCATGAGATACTTGAAAGGCAGTTATCCGCGGGCTTTTCAGAAGTAGGTAGTGAAGAGGCAGACCGGGTAGTGGTTGCCTATGAACCTGTATGGGCGATTGGCACGGGTAAGACAGCCACCCCGGACCAGGCACAGGATGCCCACGTCCATATACGCTCCTGGCTGACCGGCCGTTTCGATTCCGGTATTGCAGGGCGGATTCGAATATTGTATGGTGGCTCGGTTAAGCCGGAAAATGTCAATGAATTAATGGCGCTCCCCGACGTGGACGGAGCACTTGTCGGCGGCGCTTCTCTCAAACCCGGGAGCTTTGCACAAATTGCCGGTTGCCGGATTGATTAATTAAAAAGGGATATCTTTTGTATTCTATATTAATAATAGTTTATGTTATTACGTGTGTCCTCTTGGTCCTCACTGTCCTGCTCCAGCAAGGCAAGGGGGCCGAGATAGGAGCCGTATTCGGGTCCAGTGATACCATCTTTGGCAGTGCGGGACCGGCCTCTTTTCTGAACAAGCTCACTACAGGACTGGCGGTAGCCTTTATGATCTTGGCCCTTGTTCTTACCTATTTATCGGCTCACAAGGTTGAGGATTCCGTAATGCGCGACGTGCAGGTAACTACCAGCCCTGTAACTACCGAACCTGTTGAAACCGCTGAACCTGCTGCGACTGTAATTCCTGAACCTGTTGAAACCGCTCCTGCGCCAGCGACAGGAGTTGAAGAGCCCGCCCATGGCTCAAATAAAAAGACAAATTCCCTGGCTGAAGATAGCCAGCAGAAGAAAAATCAGCCTGAAAACATTGCACCATCAACGAATCAACCTGATACCCCTAAATAGTCAATCTTTTGCCGAAGTGGTGGAATAGGTAGACACGCCATCTTGAGGGGGTGGTGGGCAAAACCCGTGGGGGTTCGACTCCCCCCTTCGGCACCATATTATCCTGTGGGAAAGCGGTCTATTATTAATGGCTCAATGGCTGCCGGGTCTCTTCACAGGCAGCCTGATCGTAAAGACGGATCCCTTACCTAGTTTGCTTTCCACAGAGATCGTGCCCCTGTGGGCCTGAATGATCTTGAGCGCATAGGTGAGGCCGAGCCCGGCATGGATCTTTGAAGTAAAAAAGGGGTCCAGGATGTTCTTGAGCTTGTCCTTCGGGATGCCGACCCCTGTATCGGAAACCATGATCTCGATATATCCTTCGCTGACACGGCTGCTGATTTCCAGTATGCGCTGCTTATTTCGCATTGCCTCAATTGCGTTCTCAATGAGATGGCTAACCGCCGCCTTAATCTGTTCTCTGTCAACAAAAATATCAGGAGGATTTTTCATTAAATCCGTTTTTACATCTATGTGATTTTCTACAATTGCAGGTCTGTATTTTTCAATTGCTTCGGCAATGATCTTATTGATATCTGCCGGCTCTCGATAAGATATTACAGTGGTCTTCAGCTCAATGAGCTTCTTTATCATGTGTTCCAGGGTCTCAACATTTTGTACAATCAATTTCAGATATTCTCTGTTTGGATCACCCTCGGAAAGGGATTCAGAGATCCTCCGCGCAAACCCTCCTATGGCAACAAGAGGGTTCCTTATCTCATGCACCACCTGGTCCATCATCTTTTCTAATGCCTCTGATTTTTCCTCCTCCAGCAGTTTTTCGCGCTCTGCCTTTATGCTGAGTAATGACCGTATCCTTGCAACAAGCTCTTTATAATCAAAGGGCTTGGCCAGATAGTCATCCCCGCCGACATCGAGACCCTTGACGGTGCTGTCAACGTCGCCTTTGGCGGTGAGCATGAGGACAGGTATGTAACGGGTGCTTTCGTCTTCCTTGAGTCTTTTGCATACCTCGAAACCATCCAGTTTAGGCATCATAATGTCCAGCACGATCAGGTCCGGCTCGTATTCAGCGACCTTCTTGAGGCCTTCTTCGCCGTCGTATGCCTCAGCGGTATCGAACCCGTCGGCACGGAGCCTCTTTCTCAAGAGGTCCACGGTATCCACGTTATCTTCAACAATCAGGATCTTGTCCTTGTCCACCTGAACTGCCTTTTAATGTTTTTTCGCGTAGTATTCTATCTGCTCGGGCAGATCGTGCACGTTTATCGGCTTTGAAATATACCCGCTGAACCCGGCCTGCAAAGCCTTTTCCCTGTCTCCTTTCATTGCATGTGCGGTCAATGCAATTATGGAGGTATGCTTAAACTCCTCTCGAAGCCTCAGATTTTTTGCAACCTCATAGCCTCCCATCTTCGGGAGAGCGATATCCAGAAGAATAATATCCGGCTGTTCAGCGATCGCCTTTTCCAGGCCCTCTTCTCCATCAACGGCTTCGATTATCTGGTAATCCCGGTTTCTTAAGATCTTGATTACCAGCTCCCTGCTGTCCTGGTTGTCCTCAATTATCAGCAGTTTTTTTCCTGAAACCTTCCCTGTTTCTTTCATGTCATCCCCATCTGTCAGGCATTTTTTATCTCATCGATCCTGTCTTTAAGCCTTTGCAAGAGATCTTCTTTAAGTGTTCCCTTGTTCAATATGCCACGCAACCTGCCGTCCAGAGCGTCTTTCTCTTTCTCGCTCAACTCCCTCTTAGTAATAATAATAAGAGGTATATTCTTGGCACTTTCCTCTGTCTTAATGTACTCAATTACATCAAAACCATCCATCTTGGGCATTGTCAGGTTGAGGATGATCAGGTGGGGCACGAAACTCCTTATCAGCTCGACTGCATCTTTGCTGTTATAGGCCGCCCTTACCTGATACCCAACGTCCTGCAAGGTTTGTTTTATCAGCGATACCGTATCAGTTTTACTGTCTACTACCAGTACCCGTTGTATTTTGCCCCTTTTCTCCAGATCTCTTATTTTTTTCAGCAGGAAATTCTTATCCAGCGGCTTCACCATATATTCCGCAGCACCCAGACTGAACCCCAGCTTTTTATTATCCACAATTGAAAGCACAATTACAGGGATATCCCGGGTCTCCGGCGTGCTCTTAAGCTCCCGCAATACCTGCCATCCGTCCTTATGCGGCATCATGATATCCAGGGTAATGGCTACCGGTTTCGTCTCCATGGCCTTTTCAACCGCCTTCTCCCCGCCGAGAAGACCTACTGTTTTGTAATCCTCTCCCAGAGACTTCCTGATGATATCAATTGCATCCGGATTGTCATCTATTGCCAGCACGGTCTTTCTGGTGATGTCCTCTGCAGTCAACGGCCCCGCCTCAACGGTCTTCGAGGCCTTTGACCCAAGCACCAGTTTCTGTATGACCTCACAATTTTTGCAAAAATCAGCCTTCTCAGGATAGGCACCGATCTTCAGCCCTGAGCAATGCGTCCCAAGGATGAGCCAGCAACGTCTGTCTTCACTGTCATAGGCCGGACAGCCCGGCTGTCCGCAATGGATGTATTCGTGACACCTTACCGGTTTGCCTTCATATTGGGGGTCTTTCAGGAAGGTCTCAACAGGCACCCCGAAGTGTTTGGCCAGATCATCAGCCACTCGTAATTCTATGACCGGCTTGGCCCTGGACTCGAGTATCTCCTTTTTCAGCGGGATGGTGAAATAGAACTTGCTTCCCTTGCCGTACTCGCTCGTGGCCCAGATCGTGCCGTTGTGCATCGCGATCAACCCCCTCGCAATACTGAGCCCCAGGCCGGTCCCCTCGTATTGGCGCACGGTAGAGAGGTCAGCCTGCACGAACTTGTCAAAAATCTTGCCGAGATCCTCATCCTTTATCCCGATGCCTGTATCCTCCACGCAGACCTCTGCAAATACAGGAGGCTCGCCAAGTCGATGAATGCCGCGATCGGATGTCCTGGCACGGATGGTTATGCCTCCCTCATCGGTAAACTTGATCGCATTGGACAGCAGGTTCATCAAGACATGCTTGATCTTATTCTTATCACCATAGACCATGGGCAGATTCTCATCGATATCAAAATCAAGTGAAAGCCCCTTTTTGGTCATCATTCCCTCGACCATGGGAACTACTGAATCAATGAGTTCTTTCAGGTTGAACTGTTCCGCTTCTAACTCGGCTTTTCCCGCCTCTATCTTGGAGAGATCGAGAAGATCATTCAACAATTGCAAGAGGTGCCTTGCATTATTGGAAATCTTGCCGAGACTCTTTGCCTGCTCCTCGTTGATTGGCCCGTCAACCCCGTCCAACAACAGATCCGAATATCCGATGATGGAGTTCATCGGTGTCCTCAGCTCATGAGACATGTTCGCCAGGAACGTGGATTTCAGTTTGTCAAGCTCCCTGAGCTGGGTGTTTGCTTTTTCCAATAGTGCTATAAGATTGGTCCTTTCTTCCAGCAACTCGGTCTTTTTCGCAACCTCTCTTTCAAGTCTTTTGCTGAATTGAGATGCCCTTTGAACCATATAGTTAAATGTATTGCCCAGTACGCCTATTTCATCCTCTGACCTCACGTCCACCGAAACGGACATATCACCCTCTGCAAATCTCTTTGCCTTGTCAGCCAAATCCTCCACAGGGCGCCTGATGAATCTGGTCACCATCACATAAATTATGGCAATAATCATCGATATTCCGATAAAACTTATCAATATGGTCCTGTTCCTGGCAGAAGCGACCATTTCATAGGCATGGTGCACATCCGTTCCTATTATCATGCCGCCGAGGACTTTCCTTGAAGTGCCATGGCAGTGATAACAGTCTTTATGATTCAAAATGGGCTGCATGGTAATAAGGACCCTTTTCCCGGCAAACTCTTCCACAAATGCCCTCTCTGGTCTCGCTCCCGAGCTCAATGTCTTGGTTAAGGCCTTCAATGCCTCCTCATTATGTATGAAATCCGCAATCCCGGTGTTTACGTTTTCCTCGTGTGTGGACCAGATTATCTCTTGATCAAAATCGCATATATATACCTCGATGTTTTCCATCTTTGTCCGAATACCGGACAAGACCCCCTTGATGGCCTCACTATCTCCGACATGCATTGGATATGTTATGCCGGAATAGATCGATCCGGACACGTCTAAATTAAGAGTTTTCACCAACTCCATTCTGTCTTTTGTCCCAAAGTATATTCTCAAGACGATCTCGGCCGTCATAACCAGGGCTATGCTGATTATTACAGTAGCCATTATCTTGTTGGCAAAACTCTTTCTTATAAGACCAAACACGCTGTCCTCAACAATACCGGCGCCTATTGGAACCGCTAATGCGCGCCTCCGTGAATCAAGGGTTTGAACCTGAAGGCCTTGACCCTCTCCGATATGTGACACCCCTCACAATCTTTCATTGTGAGATTCCCCTTGATATCCTGAGAGCGCTGCGTCCTGACGTGCAGTCCGCCGGGGCCATGGCATACCTCGCAGCCCGCGTTCTTCAGGTGAGGAGTCTCCTCAAGACTGACAAAGCCGCCCGGTTTGCCATATCCCGTTGTATGGCAGAAATAGCACCTTTTTATTTCTTCCTCGGTAAGGCCCTTTTTCACCCTTTGGATGCTCTTGAAGGAACTGCTCTTCTTTGCATATTTGGTAAAACTCCCATATTCTTTTTGGTGGCAGGGCTTGCAGGCTTCTGAACCGACATATGTTTGTATTTCAGTGTTAATTTCAGTGCCATTTCCAGCTCGAACTTCTTCAGGACTGAAGATGACGATCAATAATGCCATGACTATGGCAGGGAAACAGCTCATCGTGGTTTACCTTAATGGTCTTTTAATCTAAGGCAGAAAAAAACGATGCCGCATCAGAAAATCGCTGCAATAATATCCAAAAATCATTATATATAATAATTTATTGTTTTTGTAGTAGCAGGGCCATTTGGGCTTGTCAAGCGCAGGAAAAGTGCGGCGATTTATAGAAAAGACAGGAAATGCTTCCTGTAAAAATAAAAAAGATTTGCCTGAGTGGTCAGACTGATATTGCCAATTTCTTCCAAGCAGGTTACAAAGTAATTTTATGAAAGAAACATAATTTCACATGGACGTAATAAGACAGAGCCATCTTGAAACAAACAACAAGACGGGAAGGAGGGTTATGCCATTAAAAGAACAAAAAATTTTCTTTATTGGTTTTACCCCCGCTTTTTTTGCTACGGTGGTTCATAATATCAAAAATGACAAAAGCGGGGGTCTATATCTGAACTTTTCTTGAGATCTGTGCCCTTATCGTGGGTGCATAGCTACTTCAGGTCCCATGCGAAATTTTTGATTCGGCAAGGGACACTGGTGTATGCTCGCACATGAACCTGTAGGTTCTATAGGTGAGGAAGAGAGGAAAAGGATGGTGCTCAAAGTAAAGTTTCTTATAATATGTATTTTTGGTTTCGTGATGTTGATGGCCGGCATCGGCATCAACTCGTCGAGTGCCATGGAAACCGATGACTGTCTGGGATGCCATGGCGATTCATCCATAATTGATGAAGGGGGCGAGCGTCTGTATATCGACGGTGCCCAGTTCGCCGGTACGAAACACGCAGAAGATGGTTGCGGGTCCTGCCATTTTGTAACCGACGATCATCCTGACGATGGAATCAGGCCCGGAAAAGAAAGCTGCGACACATGCCATGAAGATACTATTGATGAGTTATCAAAGGGCCTTCATGCGGGAAATGCGGAATGCACGGATTGTCATAACCCCCATGCAGCCAAAGGCCTCAAGCCTCCCGGTGAAAGCTGTGGTATGTGCCATGAAGATGCCGTTGAAGAGTATTTGAAAAGCCCCCATGCAGAAAAGGCTGCCTGTTCGGATTGTCACAGCCCCCATACGGTAAAAAGCCATCTGTCGATTTCAGGTTTTGAAAAAAATAGACGGTGTGCCACTTGCCATGATAATGTCGGTCATTCTGAATGGCTTCTCCGGTCAAGGCTCCACATGCAGGCAACTACGTGCATAAGCTGTCATACCGATTCGAAAGGCATCGTCATCGCCATGTATATTGAGAAAAGAGATGGTGTCAGACCGGATAAGGAAGGTGAGATTGACCTGGCAACTTATGAAGACCTCATGCAGTTAGTCGGAGACGGGGGAGTTCAATCTCTCATAGACACCAATGGTGACGGTTCCATCACAATGGCAGAGCTCAAAGATTTCAACAAGAACTCAAAATACCAAGACGTGGGGCTCTGGGGGGTGCTGTCAACAGAGACGGCAAGCCACAGCTACGGGATATTTGAAAACCGCCGGGATTGTTCTTTCTGCCACGCCGCCGGGCCAAAAGCCATGCAGACATGTTATGTAGCCTTTCCCAATCAAGACGGCACGTACAGCAGGGTCGCTGTTGAAGAGGGAGCGGTACTCGACCCTCTTTTTGCTACCCCTGACTTCTACATGGTGGGCTCCACCAGAAACGATATTCTCAGCATTCTGGGGCTGCTAATCATAGCCGGTGGCTTAGGCGCGGCCTCACTCCACGGCACTTTCAGATTTTTGACCCGAAAGAACAGGAGGAAGCATTGATCATGGAAAAGCCAAAAATGATCTATCTTAACCCTCTCGCAGTCAGGATATGGCATTGGATCCACGCCATTGGAATAACGACTCTGTGCATTACAGGGGCCCAGATCAGGTTTCCCGAGTATATTAATCTCTTTGGTAGCTATAGAGCAGCGGTACTGGTTCATGATTATACCGGAATCTTCGTGTGCATCGATTGGTTGTTATGGTTTTCATATTACGTATTCATTGACAAGAGCCTGATAAAGCTCTATGTCCCAACCCTTGACGACCTGAAAACGGGTGTCATAAGACAGATGCTGTTCTATGGCTTCAACTACTTCCGGGGCAAACCCAACCCGCATCATCCCACGCCTGACAACAAATTCAATCCCATGCAGAAGGGGGCATACCTGATGATCATGACTGCACTTGTACCGATCGTCCTGTTGTCAGGCCTGCTGCTCTTGCTGATTACGCAGAAATGGATGATAGCATTAGGCGGGGTAAAAATAGTGGTCGGGATACATTTCCTGCTGGCCTGCAGTTTTGCCGCCTTCCTCTTTGTCCACATGTATCTGGCTACCCTGGGGCACACATTCTGGGCACATATCATAACCATGATAACCGGCTGGGAAGAAGAGGTAGAAGAACATTAGTCGATACGGGTTGAGACGACATTTCAGGTCGTCTCGACCCATTGTTCAAGAAGCCCGTTGTAGATCTATATAGAAACAGAGGAATTCATGCAAGGAAAGGATTGGATCTGCAGGACACTTTATGTTTCTTTTAAGACTTTTTTAATTACTTTAATCAACTCGACAGGATCAATTGGCTTTTCAATATAACCGTCTGGAATAGTATATTTTGTCAATCCCGTGCTCTCAACAAATTTCTTTTCATCACGAAGCGGTTGTTTGAACATGAAATTTCTGAAATCGACACCTGTCACCTCAGAGACCCCGGTCTGCACGATCACTGGAGTATTGCTCATGTCCGGGTCTTTTCTCAATTCCTGAAACATGGCAATGCCACTTTTTTTTGGCATCATCAGGTCGAGCAGAACCAGATCAGGCTTTTCCTTGCGCAAGAGTTCCAGCCCCTCGATCCCATTACTGGCACTTATGCTTGAATAGCCGTTCTCTTCAAGAATCGCACTGATAAAGGT
>Ga0190315_1000435_pt1 | contig 21233 bp, 13 predicted proteins | sample 48701101_MG_FD_161673 | JGI IMG/M metagenome (GOLD analysis project Ga0190315, IMG submission 161673) | Hydrothermal vent sediment bacterial communities from Southern Trench, Guaymas Basin, Mexico - 4870-11-0-1_MG | ecosystem: Environmental > Aquatic > Marine > Hydrothermal vents > Sediment ...
TTAATTCATCTCGTTCCTCAAAAGATAGCTGTACAATATATTTTTTAGCCATTATATTTATCTCCAGAAATTTTTTTATATTTAACCTTTTTTTACCCATCAAAACAACCTTGACAGTGTACTAGTACGCCTTTGATAAATCCAGCGATTCCCGCTGCACCTTCTAAATGACCAAGATTACTTTTAACTGACCCTATGATGCAATCATCTTTGCGATTGGGGGCTTGACCGATGATCGTGCCAAGAGCAGATACCTCAATTGGATCCCCCACCGCCGTACCTGTACCGTGAGCTTCTATAAAGGAGATTGTTGCAGGATCAATCCCTGCATCAGAATAGCTTGCCTTCAACATAGCTATCTGTGCCTCAGCAGATGGAACGGTAAATCCTTCAGCAACAAAGCCGTCATGATTAATAGCACTACCACGAACAAGGGCATATATGAAATTCCTATCAGCAATAGCCTGGGAAAGTCGTTTTAAAACAACAACACCTGCTCCTTCAGACCGCACATAACCATCGGCAGAAGCATCAAAAGTTTTGCAATAACCATCAGGACTAAGAAATCCTCCCTTAGAAAGCACAATAGAACCTTCTGGGCGTAGTAGAAGATTAACTCCACCTGCAATAGCTATGTCAGCTTCTCCACCCCAGAGGCTTCGACATGCATAATGCACTGCTACAAGCGAACTTGAACATGCCGTATCAAGGCTTACACTGGGGCCTTTTAAATTATAGATGTATGAAATGCGATTAGAAAGTGAAGCAATATCAGTTCCCATTGCAACGTAAGGATTCACTACTCCACGAGCATTGCTGGCATATTGCATACAAAGATAATCGTACATAAAAGCACCAACAAAAACACTCGTTTGACTACCAGATAGTTTTTCCGTAGGAATGCCCGCATCTTCGATAGCTTCGTGAGTCACTTCCAAAAGTAATCGCAGCTGGGGGTCAAGCCGCGAAGCCTCTGACGGAAAAAAACCAAAAAACTCAGCATCAAATTGATCAACATCCTCAATAAATCCTCCCTTTGCGTTTCTTGTTTTTCCAGCCTTTTCAGGATCAGGATCATAGAAAGCAGAGTTTAACCATCGATCATCAGGAACTTCCCGAATAGCATCTACCTTATTAAGCAATGCTTCCCAATATCCATCAGCTGATTTAATTCCACCGGGTAAACGACACCCTATTCCAATAACCGCTATAGCTTCTTTCATTTTTTCCTATTTTTTCTCAGTTTCTCATTCATTTCTGAGTTGATGGGCGGTGACATAGAAGGGGCTACGATAAATCGTATGCACCTAGTAAAGTAACAAAAATTGACCCAGTTGCTCTCTGAAAAGCGTTTTTTTCTGATAAAAACCTCACTTTTTATTGTTGATAATTCTGTGTTTATTAATGCTAGTTGGTAAAAGTTTAAACTTTTGATGTTCGGCAAGCTTTGCGACACTCATAAAATGAATCTAAGTACTGAAGCACAAATAAACATGTATTTTACAGCAAAGTTGCCCCCTTTCTGTTTTTTTTAATACCTGAAAATTTATGGTTCAGTACTTATAAATAGACAATTCATTGGACTGCTAAATTAGTAAGTTTTTTCAATTATCTATTTATAATATACTATATTTTATATATAGTCAACTAATAGAGACGAACTTTATATTCCTTGAACAGAGCTATAAAAATGAACATTTGGTTGTTCATGCCACTTTTGAGTTTTATTGCTATAAAAACTCTTAGCGCACAATGATGGTATCGGCTTCATTGAAACTGATGATCTGGGCAAAAGTTTGATCACCCAAGGTGAGGATATCAACGGTTTCTGTGACATGGTTGGTTTCGTCATCAAGTGAGTATTCTTCTTCTAGTCGTAGGCCGGCTTGGGTCGTTAGGCTTTCTAACTCAATTTGCTGCAATTGATAATCGATCATTTGGCTGCCTAAGGTGACAGTGCCAGTATCTGTCGCACTGTAAATGGCTACATAGCCGACGGTTTCAGTGGGATGACCGTCATTGCGTGTTTCTTCTTCAAACAGGGCGGCGGCAAAACCATTGCTGGTAATGTCTTTGGCCCGTACTGTGACGGGTTGCACAACCGCTTTGGCGGTTTGTAGGGTTAACATTATTCTCAAGTGGGCTCTCCTCAGTCACTCAGGCAGAGGAATTTGAAATCAATGCAACCGCTTTACAACAGATTCAAGCGTTGTTAGAAGAAAAAGCTTCACTGACTCCAGCGCAGAGAAAAATCAATATTCATCTTCTTCATCTGCTAAAAAAGGCAAATAAAACGAGAGGGAAAGAAGCGTTAACGCCTTCAGATTTTCCCAACTTACGTTCCTTTGTCAAAGTTGATGACGAGGGTACAACGCTGGTAGATATTAAAGCCGAAGCTGAGGTGATAGCTCAGTTGGGTGTTCTCATTGCAGCGCAGGGTGGCACGATTGTGAGTAGCGTTGCAGAATACGGTACGATACGTGCCCGTGTGCCTCTGGAGAAAATAGAACTTTTGGCTAACTATCCGTATGTTCAATCAGTCAATCCTGCCATCAGGGCTATCACAAATAAGCTGAATACGTCGGAAGGTGATAAGGCCCATCATACTCTATCTGCACGTCAGTCGTGCGGTATTGATGGCACAGGAATCAAAATTGGTGTGTTGTCTGATTCGGTGGATTATCTGTCTGATGTTCAAGCGTCTGGAGATTTGCCTCATGTGACTGTATTAGAAGATGCACCGAATAATACGGGTGAAGGAACAGCCTTATTGGAAATCATCCATGATCTTGCTCCTGGTGCGGAACTCTATTTTGCCACGGCATGGAAAGGCCCAGCCAGCTTTGCTAATAATATCAAAGCATTACGTGATCAAGGTTGCCAGATCATTGTTGATGATGTGAATTATCTCAATGAATCGCCATTTCAAGATGGCCTGATTGCTCAGGCGGTTAATGAAGTGACGGCTGATGGTGTGCTTTACTTTTCCGCGGCAGGTAATTCAGGCAATCTTAACTACAATCAGTCTGGAGTTTGGGAAGGCGACTTTAAAGGAAGTGGTATTGTTATCCCTGATATTGGAGAATTTCATGATTTTGAAGTGGGTGATATCACTAATGAGGTGATCGAAACGGCCCCTTACGCTGTTACCCTCTTTTGGGCTGATCCATTAGGCCACTCTACCAATGATTATGATCTCTTTCTGTTAAATTCAAATGGTGAATTGGTAGATGTTTCAAGAAATTGGCAAACTGGTTCACAAGAACCATTTGAAATTATTGGTCATGCTTTGCCAGGTGATCAAGTTGTGGTTGTGAAATATAGCGGAGAAAATCGCTACCTACACCTCAATACCATTACAGGGCGTTTGGAATATGGTACTGATGGGCAAATTTTTGGTCATGCGGCTTCTGAAAACGCTTTTGCGATTGGCGCGGTTAGCGTTGAAACGACAGCTTTTAACAAATCGGTAGAAGGGTTTAGCAGTGATGGGCCAAGACGGGTATTTTATGAAGCTGATGGAACGTCCATCACACCTGGGGATTTTTCTGCTACTGGTGGTAAAATCAGACTAAAACCAGATTTTGTTGCTGCTAATGGTGTCATGACCGCAACGCCCAGTCAGAATCAGTTTTTCAGTCCTTTTTACGGTACATCAGCGGCGGCTGCTCATGCCGCCGCTATTGCCGGATTGTTGCTATCAGGCAATCCCTCGTTGACACCGGCACAGATACGCGCAAAACTGACTCAAACCGCACTTGATATCGAAGCGCCGGGATGGGATCGTGATTCTGGCGCGGGTATTATCATGGCCCATGATTGTTTAAGTTATGGGGTGAACGATGGTGGATTAAATAATTCCCAACTGTTTACCTTCAATCCTAATGTTCCTAATGAGCATTATACCGTTCAGGCCTTAGGCCCTCTCTATACGGGCCATGACATTGAAGGGTTGGCTCTCTCCTTAGATAGTAGGCTCTACGCGACTTCTGGTAATGATACAGAAGGAAAACTTCCACACGGCCATCTTTACAAGGTGAATAAAAACACTGGCCAATTGGATTCTATTGGTAGCACCGGCTTTGGGGAAGTCTCAGCTATTTCGTTTCGTCCAAACAACCAGAATGGTGAATCGACTTTGTGGGGTTGGGCTTCGGGCAAAGGTTTGATTGAGATTGATACTTCAAGCGGTCACGGTACGATGAGAGCGCCTTATCATCAGAAAATTGAAGCGATTACTTGGAGTAACGATGGTCAATTTCTGTATGGCGTTGAAGGGACAGTCTTATATCAATATCATTTTGCAACAGGCGAATTACTACCGGTTTGTGATAACTTGCCTTTTGAAGCGGAAGCAATAGTGATGTTACGCGATGGAAACTTATTAATGGGCTTCCACGAAGCCAATGATTCGGGTATCCATTCGTTCAACATCAGTGATTGTTCAATCACCAATAGTATTGATTCGCCCTATACTGATATTGAGGCTATGACTTTTCGGTATGACTGGAGCAGTACACCTCAAATGCCAGAAAGTGAAATGCCAGAAGAAGAGATTCCTGATGAAGAAATCCCAGAGAATGAAATCACCACTGTTAGAATCGCCAATGACGTGCTAGTAGCTGATACGATCAGTCTTGGAATCAATCTCGGTGGCGATAGCTATTATGGACCTGGTGTTTTGTTAAAAGTCCGTGATGCCGAAAACTTTGAGGGCACCTCTTATCGCCAAATCCACCAAGGTACCCTTTTTAAAGATGGCTTTGCCTCTTGCTGGGGTAGATTACCTCTCTATGAGAAAACAGGCTGGGCTGATCTTATGCGTAATGGTGGTCAATATACCCTTATTTCTGGCCCTGCCAAATGGAGGACTGGAAAAATCACCACGGTTTCCTCTCGTACCCTAACATGTTGGAGAAATCAAGTAGAAGGTCTCTTTTTTGCCTTTGATACAGAAATTGTCCTCCCTGATGATAATTCAATACCAGAGATGGGTCTTTTAGTAGAAAACCTTGAACCGGTAAAACAGGGCCATCTCGGCAAACCGGGATCATACTGGGGGCCTTCCAGAAACTGTTCTATAGAAAACGATAATCCGCCAGAATCGTTTGGCTATACTTCGCTTGCTATGGATGGTACTGAAACAGAAGCCACCTTTCGCCTTTCTACCCATAAACAAGAATATGCTAACCTCAATGGTCTCTGGAAATACCGCTTCTGGGCAAAAGTCAAAGAAGGAAAACCCCAAGTCGTTATTTCTTCAGGAAAATATGGAGCAGTACAAGGAGTGGATTTATCGGTTTCTGAATGGTCTGAAACTCAAGAGATTGAATTTTATTCAGCATTTCCTGAATTTTTAGAATTTTATGAAAATGGGCAAAAAGAGACTGACATTGGAGAAGATTTTGCTAAAACCTTTGTGATGTTTGGATCTGAGATCAAGCATCCAGTCGAGATGACGGCTAGTGATTGGAAACAATATGAAGTGACTTTACAAATTCACGACGTGCCAGAACAGACTCCGAATGGCGGAAGTCCATTTTTAGATTTCCGCATCAGCGTTACCGATGGCATTCTTCTGGTTGATGATCTAGAAGTTAAGATGGTCGGGGATAAAAATCCGACGGCTTTCAGAGATGAAATTGTGACGGCTCTCAAAAGCTACAATCCAGGTGTCATCAGAAAACTTCAAATGGGCGGCAATACACTCGAAAGTACTATCATGCCCCGGCTAAAATCCTATCGAGGCACCTATAATTTTTACAGCAAGGTGGGTTCTGAGGAAATACGATCTTTACAGTCTTATGGATTACATGAATTTTATGAACTGGCTGAATATGTTGGTTCTGAACCGTGGTTTAGTCTGCCTGGTACTATGACTCAAGAAGAAATGGCTCAGTTTATTGAATACTTGGCTGCGCCAGCAACGGTTGGTTGGGGAAAACGGCGTGCCGAACTCGGGCATCCCATACCTTGGACAGATAGCTTGAGAAAAATTCACGTAGAAATCGGCAATGAAGCTTGGAATACCTTTTTTCAAGGTAGCGGGTTTAATGGCGCTGATTATTGGCATGATTTGTTTGCCACTGCGAAAGATTCTCCCTATTACCACGAAAATATTATTCTGCATGCAGCTGGACAAAAGTATTCTAGTTGGATGGCCAATCGCATACTGACAAATACCCCTAATGCCGATCGGTACGCCATTGCCCCCTATCAGCTACATACCCTCAATCAAGGAGATGTCGAGTTGTTTCAAAATGATGAAGAACTCTTCAGTTGGCTTTTTGCCCGCAGTCTCTATGAGATAGACAATAGTATGCTGGGACACAAAGAAGTGATGAACGATACTGGCGTGGAATATTCGATTTATGAAATCAATCATCATACCTTAAAAGGGGATGTAGAACATGAATTACGAAACCATATTGTCAGTTCTTTGGGAGCCGGATTGAATATTTCCAACACCATGCTACAGTTGTTGAAGAAATATAAGATCAGAACGCAAGCTTTTTTCAACTTCTCCCAGTTTTCTTTCAATATGAAGTTCTATCATCTTGATGATTTCAATGTCCGTTTATGGGGTAGTGGAATCAACTTCCGTCAAGGTTATGAACGGTATAGGCCTACTTGGCTGGCTAATGAACTCGTTAATAAAGTGCTTGCGGGCAACTTATTAGAAACCCTCCATACGGGTGCTAACCCCACTCGGACTGTGAGGGGTATTTTCGAGTACAATGGTGTTCCTGAGACCAAAAACGGGTTTCCAGAAATTTTGAGTTATGCTTTTGCCAATGGCAAGAAGCGGGGCCTCATTTTATACAATGTTTCAACGACAAGGCCCCATGTCGTTTCGATTGAATTTGATGGAAACCATAATGCGCTCAATGCGAGCGCAAAATCAGAGTTGCTGACGGCAAGTTCTGTAGCAGCTAACAATGAACCGGAAAATTCAGAACCACAGGTACACGTTGTTAAAACGACCATTGATGGATTCCAAAGTGGGATAAGAATAAGGCTGCCACAACACTCGTTGCGAGTCATTTCTTGGGAAAGCCCTTAATGGCAGGCTGGGCGAACATGCCGGTTCGCCCCTACAGAACCACTCAGGATTTGGTAGGGGCAGACCTGTGTGTCTGCCCTTAATGTGTGTCTGCCCTTAATGGCTATTTTTTGAAAAAAGGCACTGGCCGATCAGGGGCCAAATGAATTTTAAAAGTACTGGGATTTTCAATATCTTGGATATCGCAAGGTTTCATACTCGGTTCAACAAAACCACCTGGTAACACGACTAAAAATTCATCCATATTGATTACTGGAGAATTAATCTGAACATTACCGTCTATGCCTAATGCAGAAGACGCACTCACGAGACTACAAGGGGAAGCAATAAATCGGTGAGAGGTGATCTGAATATTCCCACCTTGACCCGCATTCGCCTGTGCTTTAATTTGTCCATTATCTAATATGACAAATAGGGGATTTTCAAGGGTAATATTGCCACCTTGAGCCTTACCCCCTCTGACACTGGTCGTTATTTGACCGTCTTGTAAATAGAATAACCCAGATATTTCTATAATGATATTGCCCCCGTCGGCATTTTGGGCCTCGGTGCTGATTGCGCTATTACCGCTTAAGTTTATTGTCGATGCCTTTATGGTAATCTGACCAGCATTCCCTATTTGACTATTGGCCGAAATTTTTCCACCGTCACTCAGTTTTAGATTCTCAACTTGTATTTCAATATTGCCACCTTGCCCAGCACTGAAGGTATTACTGAAGAGACCACTGGGCACACCTTTGTCATTGATGCCTGATAGGGTGATATTATCAGCCACAACCTGTATATCTCCGCCATCACCGTTTCCGATGATAAATTTCTCTCCCATAAAGGCGGCATTACTATTATTGATTTGTGCGCCTTCCTTGAGAGATAAATCATTGATTTTAAGGCTTATATTACCGCCTTTTGTGCTGTTGTCACCTAAAGTGGCTGCCGAAATCGTACCATTATTCTCTAGGCGTAAGGTAGGGGCCGAAATAATAATATTACCGGCCTGACTCTCTTGGCTATTTCCAAGGGAAAAACTACCAATAACACTTTGATTATGAGTAAATTTCATACCCGTAGGTGTAATATACGAGCCTAAGCGTTTACCTGTAATCAAAAATTGATCGGTTAGGGTAAGGCTAATAATGCCCGCTTGTCCTTTGATAAAAGCCCCAGTCGTTACCACTCCCCCATTACTCACCAATCCTTGATTAGCGTGAATAGTGATATCACCAGCATGGCCTTCGCCAAAGCTGGCCGCACTGATAATACCGCCTACTACCTCAATATTTTTTGTCACAATAACAATTTTCCCCCCATCACCGATGCCATAAGTGCTTGTAGCCACTCTGCTGGGATAGTCGGTGAATTTCAGACCGTTATAGGTAGTCGTACCTTGGCCTTGCCCGGTTAGCAAGACTTCTTCTTCAACTTTAAAGTGTAAATCACAAGCTTGCCCTGTTCCAAATGAATCACAGGCAATAGAAGCACCGTCTTTAAGCACTATCTGTTTCGCTTGAATTTCAATCTGTCCCGCCTGTCCGGTTCCAAGGCTGTCAGTCTTAATGGCACTTGCTGTCACTTCTAAATGAGGTGTCACAATCAGAAGGGGGCCAGCATGGCCACTACCAAAGGTTTTACTTAAAATAGCTTGTGTCTGGCCATTGATATTGATCAATTCGCTTAATTGCATGTCAATACCTTGACCATTTTGATCCGCCAGCGTATTGGCTTGAATAACGGCATCCTGCATCACAAACTGTCCACCACGAATAAAAACACTGCCTCCTCCTCTACCACTGACATCAATTAAAGTGTTGTTAGCCGTGATCTGTCCCCCTTTTGCCTTTAAATCTAATCCCGATTCAGTTGGGATGACTTCACCACTTGATGCGACACTGGCTAAATTAATTCGTCCAAATTGAGCCGTGAGTTTAGAATCAGCTGATATGGCAGCAAAACCTTTTTCGTCAAGTCGAACAGGAGATTGACCTTTTAAGTGTAAATCGCCACCAATCAGGGATAAAGTTTTATTCTTGGAGACAGATAAATGGCTGTCTTGAGTTGTGATAGAAGCTGGTGTATCCGTTAAAAAGCCAAAAGCTTGAAGGGGAGCGATAGTCAATAAACTGTTTGAAGGCTGACGCGCATTGAATTGACCCCCATCTTGCAAACGGAGCGTATCAGCGGTACTGGCATGAAAACTCCCTTGTACATCTAGCTTTGCATGAGGGCCAAACAGGATGCCAGACGGATTCAAGAAATACAAATCAGCATGAGGCATGCTTGAGCGAATGAGGCCATCAATGTTTGATGGATTACCGCCCGTGACACGACTGAAGATATTATTGACATTGGAAGGGCCCGAAAAATGAGCACTTTCATGACTTTGCAAGTTAAAATATTGAAAACTATGGAAAAGATTGCCCCCGTGTTGTTGGCCTAAGTCGGCACCAATTTGATAATCAGGGCCAGGTAAAGGGCCGCTGCGGCCGAGGGTACCGTCGAGGCTTACTTCTGCCTTGAGTGGTAAGACTATCATTAATAAAACGATTCTGGATAATGGTTTGTAGAGCATTTTGGGAAATAAATAACGACAAGGATTGTTTATAATAAAGAATTTTGATTTTCAAAAGGGCGAACACCTGTGAAATTATTTTTCTGAATCTCTCTATTTGAAAAGCCATATTATATTAAAACGGTGTGTCACTTTGTGGTATTCTGCAATGCAAGATTTATCCTGAAAAATGATTTCATTTGATACGTTATCAACCCTTTTCCATTCACAACAATAACATAACAGGAGCCTCTGATGTTAATACGTCGTTTACCTGTTTATTTATTACTAGACTGCTCATCATCCATGACAGGGCAACCGATTGAACAAGTCCGACAAGGATTGAGGGCTTTATTGGATGACTTAAGCAGTGAACCGATGGCGATTGAAACCGTTTATCTGTCGGTTATTACATTCCATAGCACAGCCCAACAAGTGACACCTTTAAGCGAATTGATGTTGTTTAAAGAGCCGCTGATTTCCGCCAGTGGTGCGACAGCATTAGGTAGCGCGTTGCGCTTGTTAATGGATTGCTTAGAAAAAGAAGTGCGCAAAAATACGACTGTTCAAAAAGGGGATTGGAAACCGTTGGTTTTTTTAATGACAGATGGTATGCCTACAGATGCTTGGGAAAGCGCGGCCGATAAACTCAAAAAACAAAAGAGTGCTAATTTAATTGCCTTTGCCGCCGGCCCTAATGCCGATGTCGCGAATTTAAAAGGCATTACTGATATCGTTTTAAAATCGGAGGAATTGTCGCCAGGTGCGCTGAAAGCGTTTTTCCAATGGATGAGCCAATCTATTTTACAAACGGGCAAAAGTGTGCAAGTGATGGAACTGCCGATTGATTTACCTCCCCCACCGCGGCAAATTCAGATTGTGCCCTAATTGACTTGAGTATCAATGGTTTATCCGCTTTTTGATGCGAATAGAAAAAATCATGTTAGGGGAATATTTTTGATCGGGGTAATGTTAAGTTCACCACTTTCCAAGACTTCATTTAGATAAGCGGCCCTATCTTGATGTTTTTTTTAAATAATGACTGGTTTTATAAGGGCGACTTGCCATAGTTATTCTCCTGTCTGTTCGTGCCAATATTGCAATGGCTTTTTTAACCTCTCGGTTTTGAGCTGATTTCTCAAAACCTAACAGCAATAAAATAATGGTGTCGCATTTCATAAGAAATGCGAATCCCTTTACCATAAGTCAATCGCAATTCATACACGCCTTCACGCAAATATTTACGATAAGATTATTCTTTCAGATTATAGTTCGAGAAGAAGGGCGCTTTTTGTTAGCGAGTGATTGGCTATTATTGGGGGGAGAGTTCAGAATAAGCGGTTTGCCGCTTTTTTTGGAGGAAGGAGGGGGGAGGCAATGCGATTTAGTTTTTCGATGTTCAAGTTTTTGAGTGATGGCAACCCTACGGATTGCCCATGACATGACTGTTCGTAGGGGCAATATATTCGGATAGCCCTTAAATATAATAGAATTGCTTTGAGGCGGGAGGGGAGGGGGGAGATTTAAAAATTGATAGGGGAGGGGGCATTGTGGTTGCCCTTTTCTCCCTTAACAAATGCTTTAATTGTTCAGTGTTCATTGAACATTGATAATTAGAATAGAATTGAAAAATCAGCCCGTTATTTTTATAGGGGTGCATTCATTTTTGCTAATATCGTAACGTAAAATTTGGTGTGCATTAGTATTGGCAATCCATAGCGTGTCTTTATATAAACTTATGCCGCCTGGCTCATCTAAAGGATAACCAATCTCATGGTGGACAACTTGATTATAAGTCGCATTAATCCATTTGATTTTACTGTTATAAGTATCGGCTACCCAGATGCCTTGATGACGCTCATCCCAAGCAACACCTAATACATGTTGTAAACGCGCTTGAGTACCTAAGCCATCTTGATCACCAAATACAAATAAACCGCGGCCGACTAATGTGGTGGTTTTGGCATCTTGCAAGTCGATACAACGCACGGCTGAGGTTTCAGAATCAGCGATATACAATACCCCTTTACCTAGAGTGATTCCCGACGGTTGGGCAAATGCTGATACCTTGGGAGTACCGTCAATAATGTCTTCACGTCCTGATCCTGCTAAAACGCCAATTGTTTGCGATGTTAAGTCCATTGACCAAATTTGATGTTGCCCGGCCATGGCAATATATAAAATGCCGTTATGAACGGTTAAATCCCAAGGCGAATTGAGGGCAACTTGTAATGGGTTTTTAAAAAAAGTGCCCACGTAGCGGCCATGTTCACCGCTGCCTGCTATCGTATCAACTTGTTCTGAAGGCAAATCAATACAGCGTAGCGCATGGTTTTGAGTGTCGGCAACGTATAATTTTCTCCCAACTTTGACTAAACCTTGAGGACTATAAAACTGGGCATTTTCTCCCACGCCATCGCTCATTCCCGGTATCCCACTGCCCAAACGACGCCGTATTTTTCCCGTCCAATCCATTTCTAAAACACGGTGATGCCCAGTATCACTGACATATAAATGATCAGCAGAGGCGTGAATTTTTCCTGGAAATTTTAAGGGTAATTTAGGCTCAGGCTGCAATGCAATTGCCATGGGACTGTGTACTCGTCGGCCTTTACGTGTGGCATCTTCCAAATGTTGAGCAATCAAATTATTGAGTTGAGTACGTCGCCCTTCACCATTCAATACGCCTATCACATAACCTTCAGGATCAATAAGAATAATTGATGGCCAGGCCCGGATACCATAACTTTTCCACACAGTAAATGCGGAATCATGGGCAACAGGATGACGGATGTCATAACGATTAATGGCTTTTTGTAGTTGTTTAGCGACTCGTTCATTAGGAAATTTGGGAGAGTGCAAACCAATCACGGTCAAACTATCGGGAAATTTTTGCTCTAAATAAGCCAAATCGGGTAAAACGTGCAGACAATTGATGCAGCAATAGGTCCAAAAATCTAATAAGACGACTTTGCCACGTTGATCTGCGATATTGATGGGTTCAGGAGTATTAAACCATTCAAGTGTGGAAGGGAGTTCAATCGCGCGTATGCGTGTGTGATTCATGGGATAGGCGGGTTTTTACGAGAGGGAAAATTGGCGGAGAGGGTGGGATTCGAACCCACGGAAGGGTATTACCCTTCAGCGGTTTTCAAGACCGCCGCCTTAAGCCGCTCGGCCACCTCTCCAGCGAGAGCCGCACATTATCTTTGAAATCGATCCATTTTGCAAGAGGGATCATGAAAATAATTTTTTCAGATGTTCAGTATACCTGATTTCATTCGTTCATGATTTCAGAGGTTCATATATTTAATATTAATTGTGTTATCGCAACTCATTATTAATGATATAGATTTTCAGGTCAATAATTTCACAAGGGCAGAAGAGGCTCGACATGCAGAGGGCAGACATGCAGGTATGCCCCTACAATACGGTTTTATGTAGGGGCGAACCTTTGTTATCGCCCGCTGAACATTTCAAAACCGTTCAAGGGCAGAGGGGCCTGCCTATGATTAAATTTCTTCGCGCAACGCTTTCATCAAACCGTACACCATCACCAACATGACAAATGAGAAAGGCAAGGCTGCGATAATTGAGGCCGTCTGCAAGGCATTCAATCCCCCTAAAATGAGTAAGACACCTGCTACGGTACCTTCGCCAATGCCCCAAAAGACGCGATGCTTCATGGGTGGATTCTCGTTACCGATTGACAAGATAGTGCAAACAACCAGTGTCGCTGAGTCAGACGAGGTTATAAAGTAAGAGGCAATCAGTATGGTAGCAATACCGGAAGCGAGGAGACTTATCACGCCTATATCCATTTTTTCAAAGGTGGTATAAAGTGCAATCGTCACATCATTTTTAACGGCCTCAACAATGCCCGCTTGACCAATCGCAGCGACAGTTTCACCTGCTTCATTAACAAGGGTATGGAATAATTCCAAATACAGTGCTGTTCCCCCAAAAAAGGTCAACCAAACGAAAGCCAGCGCGGTGGGAACCAGCAAAACGCCAATAATAAACTCACGGATTGTGCGACCACGCGATATACGGGCAATGAAGACACCTACAAAGGGTGACCAGGCGATCCACCATCCCCAATAGAAAGTTGTCCAGTATTTTTGCCAATCGGTATTTTTATAAGAATCTGTCCAGAGGCTTAATGGAATGACTGCGCCTAAATAATCGCCAGTGCTTTGTAATAGTGTGTTGAGTAGATAGCGGGTGGGGCCGAAGACGAGGAAGAAAAGTAATAATATCAGACTTAACAATAGGTTGAGTTCACTCAAAATTTTGACCCCCCGTCCAAGGCCTGAAACGACTGACAATGTGGCAATGATAGTGACGATCACAATGATGATGACTAAACTGGTTGGAAATTTGAAAAATGTTTTTTCTGCCTTCTTTTCACAAGCTTGTTTTTCATCACTTACCAATTCTGCGCATTGTTCAGTCATATAATCCGCTTTCGCTTTCGCTTCAACCGTGGCATAAGAATCATATTGAAACAAATGCGCTAAACCGGTATCCATCTGTTTAACACCGAAGCCTAGCGAGGTGGCTAAACCAAATACCGTACCAAAGACTGCCAAAACATCTACCGCATGACCAATGGGCCCATATATTCTATCTCCAATAAGCGGATACAGTACAGAACGGATTGTTAAAGGTAACTTTTTGCGGTAAGCAAAGTAGGCGAGTGACAAGCCTACGACCACATAGATTGCCCAAGGATGCAATCCCCAATGCAAAAAGGTGAGACGCATAGCCACCTCGGCAGCTTCAGGTGTCAGGCCTTCTGTAATAAAGGGGTTACTTTGGAAATGATAGATGGGTTCAGCAACACTCCAAAAGACCAGTCCAATACCCATACCTGCACTGAATAACATGGCAAACCATGAAAAATAGCTAAACTCTGGTTTTTCGTCATCATCACCCAGACGTATATTCCCATAGCGGCTGAACATCAACCATAAAACAAAAAACAGAAAAAACGCCACAACGCCAATGTAATACCAATTAAGTCCCCAAATAATATTGGCCTTCAAATTCTCAAACATTTCAGAAGCACTTTCAGTCATTAACGTTCCGTAAAGGACGAATACGAGGATAACGAATATTGACATCAGCGCCACTGTTGGGTTTAAACCCTTAAGAAATCCAGATTCAGCACGAACTATTTTCATAACATTTTAGTCTCTCAAAAAGGGCAATCACAAGGGATTGCCCCTACAGTATTAATTATATTTATAGGGTAAATCCGTAGGGTTGCACCTACCATCGGTGGCATGTAGGGGCAATCCCTTGTGCGATTGGTGGTCAATTTTTTTTGAACTCCATTATGACAAAAGCAATCTATCTTCATTCAAACCATTTTTTCACTTTATCAGGATTCTCTTTTACCCAACGTTTGGCGTTTTCATAAGGATCGGCATCCTTTTCCGCGTTCCAAACCATCAGCTTTTCGATATCAGCCGGTTCCCAGTAAAAATTATCCAGTAGACGATAAACTTTTGGCTTATCTTCTTTCAAGCTTTTACGCACGATGGTACTGATGTGTTGGCGGTTATCCTTGGGTTGATAAATCCCTTTAGGATCGTCAAGATATTTCAAATCCCAACGGGAAAATTTCCAGTGGGGTGTCCAACCTGTCACGACGATCCATTCTTTTTTCTGGATAGCATCGGCTAAAGCGGCCGTCATAGTGGCATCGCTACCTTTTTCCAATTGAAAATTCAGCTTGTACTGCTCCATGACTTCTTTAGTCTTACTCATTAGGCCAGCGCCAGGATCAATACCTCTGATTTTGCCTCCAAACTTTTCGGCATTGGCATTCAGTTCATGAATGGAATGAATAGTGACATAACTCGGTACAACGAGGCCAATCTTGGTGCCTTTTAAATTAGGGCCTAGATTTTCTACACTATCCTGCACAGCCTTGAAATAGTAGTCGTGAGTCGTCGGTAACCAAGCGGATACATGCCCATCTGCATCACCACTCGCAACCGCTTGCCACATCCATATAGCAGTGACTGCCATGATATCGGTATTGTACCCCTGTTCTTCTAAAACCACTTTGACGACGTTAGTACTTGCCACCTCAGTTGACCATTCAACGTAGGTCAGTGTAACGTCGCTTTCGTCGTTTTCTTCATCAGCATGGATTAGAGGCGTTAAGCCTAATAAGCTAACAAAAACTAAGGAAAAAACAGGTTTGAGTGCCGGTTTCCGGATTTTTTTCATTAACTTTCTCCTCGTTTAAACTATAGCGTTTCAAATAATTACAGCAAAAGGGCGAACACGCAATGGCAGCCCCTACTGACGCAATGTAGGGGCGGCGCATTTAAAAAGGGCATTATCAGTCTTAGCCTTCGCAAAATAAATTGGGTTTGAAAATAAATCGCAGCAAAATTAAATTGGGTTTGAAAATCGCGCCTTTAAGATTTATCTTGATGACCAGAAATGCGCTTGGGCGAAGCTTTGTTATCGCCCTAAAATTATCATTTATGACCCATTTTCTGGCTGATACGATCAAGAATCATTGCTAGAATGACTATCGCAATGCCGGCCTGAAAACCCATACCGGCTTCCAATCGTTGTATGGCTTTCCACACTTCACTCCCTAAACCCCCAGCCCCGATCATAGCGGCAATAACCACCATAGAGAGAGCCAACATAATCGTCTGATTGATTCCAGCCATGATGGTGGGAATAGCAAGGGGCAATTGTACCTTAAATAATTTCTGAAACGGCGTGGAACCAAAGGCATCCGCTGCTTCAATCAGTTCCGGTGGCACTTGTTTGATACCTAAACAGGTGAGACGGATAGCAGGTGGCATGGCGAAAACAACGGTAGAAAAAATCGCTGAAACGGCCCCTAAACCAAAAAAAGGTATGGCTGGAATCAGGTAGACAAAAGCGGGCATGGTTTGCATAAAATCCATCAACGGCATAATAATGCGGTAGGCCGTTTTTGAAAGAGCGGCTAATATGCCCATAGGTATGCCGAGTAAGACAGTCATTAAGGTGGCAACAATCACTAGCGTCAGCGTTTCTATCGTCGGTTCCCACAAGCGCAAATTCCAAATCAGACAGAAGCCAACAGCCGTAAAAAGGCTTACTTTTCGCCCGGCAAGTTGCCAAGCTATCATAGAAAAAATAGCAATCACGAGCCACGGGGGAAAGTACATCAGGCCATCCACGATGTGAACAATCATATTTTCAAGATGTTCGCTAATCGCCTTAGTGAAAAAGGCGACGTTTTCCGTTAGGAAATCCAGAGCGTGATCTGTCCAATCATCTAATGGCAGCTTAGGTACCGATAATCCTTCCATTACTCTATTTCTCTTTTAGCCAGTGCTGCTAGAACACTGTTATTGATAACGATGCCTTGAAGTTTGCCTCTTTCATCTACAACCGGTAGTTCTCCAAGCCATTTAGCCAAGATAGCAATGACTGTTGTTAGAGGCTCTGTTTTGGTAACCGTTGGGACCTTAGATTCTATGATATTGGCTATGGTTTTCTCACCCCTTTCCAGCGCGGCATTTGTGATTTCAATTCGCACCACGCCCAGGAAGGTGTGATCTCGCTGTATAACCAAGAGGCAAGATAAACATTTTGCCTTCATTTGGTTGAGAACAGTACGGGGATCATCGTCGGGGTAGGCAACGACACCGACTGGTGTTAGCACGGAGTGGGTCGTCAGCACCTTGGATTTATCCACATTCTCGACAAATCGCTTCACATAATCATTCACAGGTGCCATGATAATCTCCTCCGGCGTACCCACTTGAACCACTTGCCCATCTTTCATCAGAACCACACGGTTGCCTAGTTTAAGGGCTTCGTCTAAATCATGGGTAATAAAAAGAATCGTTTTCTTCATGCGATTTTGCAGAGCAATCAGTTCATTCTGCATATCGCCACGTATCAAGGGATCTAATGCGCTGAAGGCTTCATCCATTAAGAGAATATCAGGCTCGATTGCAAGGGCACGGGCTAGACCGACTCGCTGTTGCATACCGCCACTCAGTTGATTCGGCATCGCATCTTCCCAGCCTTCCAAACCGACTAACTTAAGTGCCGCACGCGCCTTCTCAATACGCCCTTTTTTTTCCTGATGTTGAATTTCCAAACCATATTCAACATTATTGAGTAGGTTACGATGAGGAAAAAGGGCAAAATTTTGAAAAACCATACCGAATTTATGTCGGCGTAGTTCTAACAAGGCGTGCTGATCTAAGGTTGTGATGTCTTTTCCATCTATGACTATCTGACCAGAAGTGGGTTCAATAAGTCGGTTAATGCAACGAATAAGGGTGGACTTACCGCTACCACTGAGTCCCATTACGACCAAAATTTCACCTTCTTGAACTTCAAAAGACACCTTATCCAAACCAACAGCTTGTCCCGTTTTGTTGAAGATATCATCCTTACTCATGCCTTGAGAAAGCCGCTCAAGGGCATGCTCTGGATGTTCTCCAAAAATCTTCGTTAGCTTAACGACTTTGATTTTTTCCATGTCACTTTAGTAGCGAATAGCGAAGAATTAACAAGATTTGAGGCGAATTAAATATTAAACCTAAATTGAGCGATTCTTTAATTTAAATCTTAATTATTAATTATTCAATAATATCAAAATGATAGCATATTTTAGTTAGTCACCCATTGGGTGAACAATATAAAATACATTAAAGGTCATTATATCAATCAATTAACTCATATCAGCTAACAATAATCGCTCAATTTAGGTTAAAATATTATGAATGAGGTTCGAGTGAAAAGAGGTTCTTTTCAATCAATTTTATTGTCCATTTATGAGATAGAGTCACTATTTAATTCTTGCGAAAGTGCAAAATACCCCAAGAGAGATATCCTTTTTTACCCACTTCAATCCAGTGATTGAGACCCACTTTCATACGACCAATATATTCTTGAGAACAATTTTTCAAGAGTTCACTGTGGGTTTCAACTTCCAGAAAAATGCGGTTATAGTGATTCACGAGCTGTTCACTCATTTCTATGATATTAATTTTTTCAAAACCCACTTCTTCTGCTGTTTTGCTGTAAAAACCAATGGAACCCATTGAATCAAGATGGATTCTATCTAAAACGGGTTGCAAAACACCTTCAGGGCAATCATCGCTTTGCATTGGATCAGTAAAAATAAACTCTCCGCCTGGTTTGAGAACGCGATAAACTTCTTCAAACACTTGGCGGCGATTGCCACTATGCAAAATGGCATCTTGAGACCAAACCACGTCATATTGTTGATCTTCTGAAGGAATCTCTTCAAAGTTGCCGTTTATGATTTCAAGTTGATCAGCTATCCCCTGTTTTTGATTCAATTGCTGGTTACGTTGGTTCTGAACTTCGCTCAGATTCAGACAGTCAACATGACAACCGCTGTTTTTTGCCAGATAACGAGCACTACCACCATAGCCAGCACCGATATCCAACACCTTCGTAGATTCAGTCAAGGTGAGCATTGATGCGATTTTTTGAACTGTGCGGTGGCTCGCATCGAAAATAGAATCTGTTTCAGTTTCATAAAGGCCGATATGAATATCTTCGCCACCCCATATTGTGCCATAGAAGCTATTTGCATCGGCACTGTTGTAATAATTACGGGCTATTTCAACTGTGTTGGAATATTTTGAACTCATTGTGTGACTTGTCCTTATTTATTTTCTAATGCTTATGATTTTTCAGCAACATGGATAAAAAAATCAGGTTCTTCATGGCGGTAGGTTTCCTTAAAATCGCCGTAGGTTGTAATGCGTTGAAAACCAACTTCTTTCATCAAATTGCGTAAATACTTCTTGCGTAGCGGATACATATTGAGATGAAAAACTGAGTTATCAGGAAATTCATAACGAAAACGGGCTAAACCTTCATCCAAATGTTCCGGCTCTGCTTTCACATTTTCTCCACAATAATAGTAAATATGTTTCGACGAAAATCCATGATCCAGAATGCTATCATAGTTACGATGATCAAGAATGAGAAGACCATCAGGATGTAGCGCAGCATAAAATTCAGCCAGTGCTTGATGGCGATCTATTTCTGAAAACAAATGAGTAAAAGAATTGCCTAGACAAATAATGGCATCAAACTTTTCACAAACGTCGCGGTTAAGCCAACGCCAGTCGGTCTGTATCGTATTTAAAATAAAATGGTTGTGATGAGCATTTTCAGACGCTTTGGCAAGCATTTCTGAACTGCCATCTGCGCTAACAACTTCAAATCCGGCTTGAAGTAAACGCACGGAATGAAAACCAGTGCCAGTTGCGACATCCAAAATTCGGTGTACCCCCTTTTGACGCAAAACATCAATAAAAAAGTGCCCTTCACCTTGTGCCCTTGCTTCCCAATTAATTAATTGATCCCAACGCTCAACAAAAGCTTTAATATATTCTTCTTTGTACTTATCCGTTTCACGAACAGCAACTGGATTTGGGCCGTAATCTTGTGTTTGAGTCATTAATGAGTCTCCTGTTTCTTCTCAATCCTTTACAGAAAAATAGAAATGTATACTTTAACACTTCAGGGTACTTTTAAGTAGGTTAACTGTTGAATCCTATAAGTACTGAACCACAAATAAACAGGTATTTAACCGCAAAGAGACGCGAGGCATCGCGTCTCTACAATTCGCGGTTTCGTAGAGACGCGAGGCATCGCGTCTCTAATTACAAATAAACATTGCTTCTATTAAAATACCTGAAAATTTATGCTTCAGTACTTACCAGTATTACTTTTGATATCGTACATGTTATGAATTTATTAAATTATTGATTTTAAAGTATTTTAGGGAGGGATTGATGTATTTAAGCATTTTGAATTGAATTTTTGTTATTCTGCTCCTAAAAAGTGGGACATTGTTGGACATTTTTAGGTAATTCGCTCTCTGTTGATAACTCCTTCGATATGCAACTAGAGTCCTGGTTGAGCAGTCCCAACCGTTGTCGCTCATTCCGTTTTAACAAGATGGATTTAACCTTTTGAAAAGGAGTCCAACGATCAATCTCCGGATCGTGAAGTCTTGCTAAAACGTTTCGCGCAGCATTCTCATCAGCTTGTAACACCACCCCATCGAAACCGTGAAATGAATCCCCGCTACGTTTTCCTTTAAGAATTCCGTAACGGCTATCCATTTGCGAAGTGTACGCGCTATTGACAAGAATAACCGAAGAACCTCTTCGGCGAGATACGAAGTAAGTGTTTATCAAATCGTGTCTAAAGCTTTTGCTATCACGCCTTTTGTCCAGGAGGATAGTCTTCTGGTAACGTTTTTTCCAAACTTTTTTGAAGTAATTGGTGACGTTAAATCTTCAGCCGCAATCACCAATGCCTTATCAACCAACTTATGGGTTGCCTGATAGATTGTCTCTTTAATTTGATATCCAACTTTTTTGTTGTGACGATTGAGTTTTTTTCGACCTAAATTATTTTCAAGAATATTTTGCTTCTTTTGAAATTTTTTATTTGCAATCGCTAAGAGTTTATTTCTGGCTTGATATTTTTTCTTTAATTTATCAGATTGTTGAGTAAGTATTTGGCCTAATCCTTCGCCATAATGTTCACCATTGGAATCAACAAAAACCTCAGTATAACCTTTATCTATAC
>Ga0190315_1000436_pt1 | contig 21215 bp, 23 predicted proteins | sample 48701101_MG_FD_161673 | JGI IMG/M metagenome (GOLD analysis project Ga0190315, IMG submission 161673) | Hydrothermal vent sediment bacterial communities from Southern Trench, Guaymas Basin, Mexico - 4870-11-0-1_MG | ecosystem: Environmental > Aquatic > Marine > Hydrothermal vents > Sediment ...
AGAGAGTTTTATATAAAAAGTGTGGTTAAGTTTGGCTGGAGTTATAGAGTTTTAGATAATCATATTGATAATAAATCTTATGAAAAATACCTCTTAAACCAAACCAATTTTGATAAAACCTTGCAAAATGAATATAAATACCAAGCAAAATTAGCCGTAAAAGATGAATATAACTTCGACTTTTTAGAACTCAGTAACGAGCATAATGAATATGAACTTGAAATAGGGCTTATAAACAAGATAAGGGAATTTCTATCACAGATGGGTAGTGATTTTGCCTTTATGGGTAATCAATATAAATTGGAAATAGATAACGAGGAGTATTTTATAGATTTACTTCTTTATCACCGGAGACTGAAATCTCTTATTGCAATTGAACTAAAAATAGGTCAATTTAAGCCAGAATATGCCGGTAAAATGAATTTTTATCTTTCCGCTTTAAACGATACCGTTAAACTGCCAGATGAAAATCCATCTATTGGTATCATAATTTGCAAAGAAAAAAAACGAACAACAGTAGAATATGCACTAAAAGATAGCAATCAACCAATAGGAGTCGCTACATATAAGTTAACAGCAACTCTTCCGCATGATATGAAAAATCTTTTACCTTCTTCTGAAGATATTAGTGAAAGACTTGAATATTTTTTTGAGGATATTAAAAAGTAATTCAATTAAAACATTACCTAACCAGTCATTACATTGACAACAATCATCCCTCTGAATTGTGGAAAGCATTAGTTTTTTATCAACTTAAAATGGGCTAAGGCTATTTGTCAAGGTATTTTAGACAGGAACCTAAAAATAGAATGGGACTCATTTTGTAGGTTTGATAGTTTTTGCCACATTGATGATGAAACACTTGACTTGATTGAGCGTTCAGGATGTGTAGGGCTTTCTTTCGGTGGTGAATCTGGATCGACAAAGATTCGGAATGAGATTATTAAAAAAGGCATTACAACTGAACAAATGCTCGAAACCACGAAAAGATTAAGCAAAAGGAAAATCACACAAGTGGTTTCTTTTATGTCTGGTACGCCAACAGAAACAGTTTATGAACAGCATCAAACATTTGAGCTGATGGATAAGTTGATTTCGCTCAACCCTAATATTGCCCTAAATGGAATATTTCTTTATACCCCCTATCCGGGCACCCCTCTTTATGAATTGGTAACCAAGGAATACGGCTATAGACCTCCTCAATCCTTGGAAGAATGGGCAGAATATGGTATTTATAGAAATGTGGGAAATACATGGTCATCCAAAAGATATTTGAACCGTTGTAAAGCAATATCTATTTTGACCCGATTTCCTTTCTATCATAGCAAGTTTGCTCTTAAAGATGTTTCTTCAGGATTGGCAGGTTCTCGCTTTTCAAAGTTTCCATTCAACGTGGCATATTACATTTTGACTAAATTGGCAATCTGGAGATGGAAATACAAGTTTTTCCGTTTTCCAATAGAGTTTTTGCTGTTGGAAAAGGTCTTAATTAAACTTCGTGGTTTCGTTTAGGTTTTGAACAAGGACTTGAAATAAGAAAATGAAAGTATTACTAACGGGTTCTACCGGCTTGGTGGGCAAAAATTTGTTAGAACACCCAGGTATCAATGAATTTGAAGTATTAACACCAACCAGTAAGGAACTTAACTTGTTAAATTATGGTGCGGTTGAACAGTTTCTTCAAACAGAAAAGCCCAATATGATTATTCATGCTGCTGCTAAAGTAGGGGGAATTGTGGCCAATATGCAAAGGCCAGTTAAATTTCTATTAGATAATTTAGATATGGGGCGTAATCTCATTTGGGCGGCAAGACAAACTGGAATCAAACAGCTCATCAACTTAGGTACTTCTTGCATGTATCCACGTAACGTATCTGAAGGTTTAAAAGAAGAAAGGCTCCTAACAGGAGAATTAGAACCAACCAATGAAGGATATGCACTTGCTAAATTAACGATCACACGATTATGTGAATATATCGCCCAAGAAGATCAAAATTATCACTATAAAACCATTATTCCTTGTAATTTATATGGTAGATGGGATAAATTTGATCCTAAAGTTTCTCACATGATTCCAGGAGTCATGCGTAGAATTTTTGAAGCCAAAAAACAAAAAGCTCAAACTGTAGAAATTTGGGGTGATGGCATGGTCAGGCGAGAATTTATGTATGCTGGTGACTTAGCCGATTGTTTAATATTTGCGCTACATCATTTTGACAGCTTACCATCAGTAATGAATGTTGGATTAGGATTTGATTATACTATCAAAGAATATTATTTAGCTATTGCTGAACTATTAGAATATGATGGGCATTTTTTAAGTAATGAAGATAAACCAGTAGGTATGAAAAGAAAATTGCTGAATATTGCGAAACAAAAACAATGGGGCTGGGAAGCTAAAACCAGTTTAAAAGAAGGTATCAAGAAAACATATGATTTCTTTTTAACACAGGAAATAGTTTTAATGATTAATTACCCATTATCAGTCAGTAATTGGGATGAAAGTGAGCAAAGAGCCATCGAAAAGGTTATCAAAAACGATAGATATACGATGGGAAAAGAGGTTAAAAAATTTGAAGAAGGGTTTTCTGATTTTTTAAATACCAAGTATTGCGTTATGGTCAATTCAGGTTCTTCGGCTAACTTGTTGGCTGTGGCTTCATTATTTTACAGAAGCCAAGGCGCTTTAAAACGGGGTGATGAAGTCATTGTGCCGGCGGTTTCTTGGTCAACGACCTATATACCGCTTTACCAATATGGGCTAAAACTCAAATTTGTTGATATTGATATTAAAACACTCAACTATGATTTAACCGCATTAGCCAATGCGATTACAGACAAGACAAAGTGTGTTGTAGCTGTGAACTTGCTAGGCAATCCTAATGATTTTAATACCATCAGGGCAATCATTGGTAAAAGAAATATTATATTAATTGAAGATAATTGCGAGTCTATGGGAGCTCAATTTGCGGGACAACAAACGGGTACATTTGGATTGATAGGCACGTTCAGTTCGTTTTTCAGTCATCATATTTCAACGATGGAAGGTGGATTAATCGCCACCAACGATGAAGAAATTTATCATATCTTGTTATCATTAAGGGCGCATGGCTGGACAAGAGATTTACCAGAAATAAACAAAGTGAGTAATAAAGGAAACGATGCTTTCCAAGAATTGTTTAGGTTTGTTTTGCCGGGGTATAATGTTAGGCCATTAGAAATGAGTGGTGCTATTGGCATAGAACAACTCAAGAAGTTGCCAAGTTTCCTTCTTCAAAGACAAAAAAAATGCTGTCGTTTATCAAGAATTATTTGATAACCACCCCTTTTTGGAAATTCAAGCTGAAATGGGTAAAAGTAGTTGGTTTGGTTTTAGTTTTATGATAAAGCCAAATAGTGAGATAGAAAGAACAAGTCTTGTGAAGAAACTCGCTGACAAGGCTGTGGAATCTCGTCCAATAGCCGCAGGGAATTTTGTCAACAATGAAATTATTAAATGGTTTGATTATGAAATTCATGGAAAGTTAAAGAATGCTCAACATCTCCATGAAAACGCTTTTTTTATAGGTAATCACCATTTTGATGTGACTGACGAATTAAGACAAATTAGCGCGATTTTATAGGTTTATTGACATGCAGCAACACGATTTTGGAATATTGATATTATCATGCGATAAATTTGCGGATTTATGGGCCCCCTTTTTTTCATTATTTTGGAAAAATTACCAGAGTTCAGAACACCAAGTCTACCTTGGTAGCAATACTGTCAAGTATCAGGAAAATGGGGTGAAAACAATTTATTCTGGTGAAGACATAGATTGGTCTACAAGTTGTCGAACTATTTTACAACAAATTCCTAATCAATATATTTTGCTTTTGCTAGAAGATTGTTTTATTATTTCAAAACTTGATGTTGAAAAAATAACGCAATTTGTACAATTCATGGCGGAAAATAATGCAAAACATATTCATTTTCACCCTGTACCCAAACCGGATAAATGGTTGCCAAACCAAGAAATGGGCGTTTACGAAAAACGAGCACCGTATCGTGTCAATGCTGTCGGTTTTTGGGATAGGGCATATTTACTCAATCTCTTGATAGACGGTGAAAGTCCTTGGAATTTGGAAATACAAGGCTCTTATAGAACGGCTTATGATGACGGTTTTTATTGTCCTAAGCAGCCCTTATTCTCGCATGTACATGTCGTCGAAAAAGGGTGTTGGTTTCCAGAAGCGATTGCTTATTGTCAGGAACATGATATTCCATTAGAAATAGATAAACGCCCTATTCTGAAAAATCAGTTTCAATTAAAAAGCAAACTGCAAATGTACTATTTCAATTTGATGATAAAAGTGCCTTGGAAATTCAGGGTTAAATGTATGGATATTCTGAGGAAGTTGCTGATTTCATATTAATATATAGTTTAGCCACGGAACCACACGGAAAGCACGGAATAAATGATGTTAAAAGCTGAAGAACTGACTTATAAAATTCGTGGTGCTATTTTTGAAGTATTTCGTCAATTAGGTGCTGGTTTTCTCGAAAAAGTTTATGAAAATGCTTTAATGATAGAATTGCATAATTGTGGTTTACAAGCTGTGTCGCAACAAGCAATCAATGTTTACTATAAAAATCAAATAGTAGGCAATTACATAGCGGATATAATCGTAAACGAGCAAGTCTTGCTAGAACTAAAAGCGGTTTCTCAACTTACACCAATACATGAAGCACAATTATTAAATTACTTAAAAGCAACACAAATAGAAATAGGATTATTAGTAAACTTTACTCATCCAAAAGCAGTGATTAAACGTTTGGTTTATTAAATATTCACCACGGAACCACACGGAAAACACTGAAAGATTCCGTGCTTTCCGTGTCTTTCCGTGGCAAAAATTATGGATAACGCAATTATGGAAATAACCATTAAAAATATAGGAATATGGCCTTATTTTTATAGGGAGTTTGGGGTGATATGTTGTGAATTGTCGGGTGACTACGGATTCTAAACCATAAATCAACTGACAAATATACTCATTATGGAACAGGAAAAGCTTAATTTTAATATTCGTTTAGGCATTAGGCATTCTCTTAGAGTTTTGTATGCAAGAAAGAAGATGCAGGATTTTTTTCCCTTAACAACTCTCTCAGAATATGAAAATCTATCTGATGAACAAATAGAACATATTGATCAATTTGTTTACAGATTTCAAAAACTGCAAGATGATATGGGAACCAAACTTTTCAAATCTGTGGTAGCCAATCTCGGTGAAACAGAGGTTTTTAATAAGCCTATTTTGGACATTTTAAATACCCTTAAAAAATATGGTGTTATCAGTGATAATATTAATTGGCAAACAATGAGAGAAATTAGAAACGCTCTCGCTCACGAATATTTAGACGATATCAATAGTGATAGAGCACTTCTCAATTATCTTTTTGAAACCAAGGGCTTAGAACTGATTCAGATATTTAAAGAAATTTTAGATTACATTACAACTAATCTGTATTCAAACCTAGACGAAGGAACCAAAATTGAGATAAATAGATTTTATGAGGCTCTCGCAAAATCAGATTTCAGCGATTCTAAAGACTAAAGAAGCGTTTTTTCCCCATTCCAAAATTTATCTATTTGGCAGTAGAATTAATGATTCCAGAAGTGGTGGCGATATTGATTTATACATCCAGTCTGAAGAAAGGGTTTTGGATGGCGTTAAAAAGAGAATAGATTTCTTAGTGATGCTTAAATCTTTAATAGGGGATCAAAAGATTGATGTGATTTTAGCCGATCAATCACAAAATAGATTAATCGATCAAATCGTCAAAAAAGAAGGCATATTACTTGATTGAGGTTTTGGTATGCTATACTTTTTCAGTTATCAGTGCCTATCCACTATGTTTAAGGCCAATATGTTTATCACGCTTTTCTGCAAAGCCGGAAATAATAACATTGCCAATAATTAAACGATTATGGTTAAGACTAAATCCTAGTGTCAAGATGGTGAGGTTTTTACAAACCAATTTTCTGATTGTCATCATTTTAAACTCAGGTCATTTTTTTAGTTATGTATTCCAGCTTATAATTGCTCGTTCACTCCCCGCCGCCGATTATGGCATTTTTAATGCCCTAAATTCTTTTAGCATGATGGTAATAGCGCCACTCGGTGTTATACCTTTCATTATGACTCATCACTTCAAATATACCCCTCTTAATTACCAACCATTGCGGTGAGGAAAACACACGTTTTTTATGGTTAACGCTTTGGGGAACGGCTTTACTTGGTGGAGGGGTGGTTTTGGTTTTTAATCTGTTCCCAGAAATGATTATTACCCTTTTATTTGGTCAACAGTATGTTGAGTCAGCCACGTTGCTACAGATTATCAGTATCGCAATGGCGTTATTGGCATTGTCTAATGTCATTTTTACTTACAATCTCGCTCACTTTCGTTATGGTTTCCTGTGGTTTTTAGTGGGAGGTGTTGGCTTATTGTATTCACTCATCTACTTGTAATTAGCCACGGAACCACACGGAAAGCACGGAATTAATGATGTTAAAAGCTGAAGAAGTGATTTATAAAATTCGAGGTGCTATTTTTGAAGTCTCTCGTGGCAAAGTTAAGTATAGCTGGAGGAGACTATTTCAAATGCAGCCTCAATTTACTTGTTGCGTTGAACTGCCTTTTAAAGGCTTTACCTTAATTGAATTGCTTGTGGTATTACTCCTTTTCAGTTTACTGGCTGGGTTGGCGATACCGCGTTTAACGACGATGTATGATAGTACACAAGCGGCTTATGAACGTGATGAGGTGTTGGCGCGTTTAGGGGAGTTGGGCTATTTGGCTTTTCAACACCGTCGTGATTTTAGTTTAATGATTTATCCGCCTGATGAGCAAGAGGAGTCTGATGAGATTCCGCTTGAACTGCCAGAGGGTTGGCAAGTTCGCGCTGAGGCCCCAATTCTTTTTTTTGCGAATGGGGCCTGTAAGGGTGGGCTTGTTTATCTGAGTCATGATGGCCAAACTTTTGAGGTAGAATTGGAAGCGCCTTTTTGTAAACCGCGCAGGGTCAATTTATGAAACTGCCTGAAACAGAAAATCAATATATCGAATTTAAAGCACAGCAGGTTTCTCCAAGCGTTATGGCGGAAGAAATCGTTGCCTTTGCTAATGTCCGTTTCGTGTGATTTTGGAGATTAAGGGCGATTAACCCTACATTTATTATGATGAATCAACGAGGATTTACTTTACTTGAGGCGATTGTGGCTTTGGTGTTGATCGCGACGACGGGTATGGCTTTGTTTAGCTGGATCAATACGAATCTGATTACGCTTAGTCGTGTTCAAGAGGCCCATCAACGCAATGAGGCAGTACGCAGTGCTTTAACGTTTATGGAAACGGTTAATCCATTGGAAAGGGGGCAAGGTGAGGAAACGGTGGGCATTTATCAGTTCCGTTGGCAGGCTCAGGCGGTTGAGTTACCTAAAGATGGGGTGAGCACTTTGGGCGATATGAGCTTATTTCAAGTGGGTTTATATGAGACTGAGGTGGATGTGAGTTTAGAGGATAGGCTGTTGTCACGTTTTACTTTGCGTCAAGTGGGCTTTGATCAAGTGCATCAGTTTGATTTGGGATTTTAAAAAGCAGAACACTGAGTACCACAGAGTCTGAATATTGTTGATAATTATCAAGCACATAAAATTGTGCGTGGTGTGCTTCTGTGTTGCGTTAAATAAATGCAAACAAAAACTAAAAATGGTGAACAAGAAACGTGGTTTTACGCTCTTAGAAATGCTAGTCGTTTTGATATTAGTTGGTTTTATCAGTACTTTGTTATTGCAAGGATTTTCTTATGTGTTGCATTTGCGATCACGCTTCCTTGTGCAATTATACGATGTGCAACAGGGTACCCTTCAAGAGCATTGGTTTCGCAGTACGACGGCTGCGATTGTGACGGATTATAAAGGGGGGGAATCTATGTTTCAAGGCAAGGAACGTGAATTGAGCGGTTTAACCCTATCGGCTTTGGATACGACATTGGGTGTACCTACTCCGTTCGCTTGGCAAATGGATTATTCTGATGGGATGATGGTATTACGTTATCAAAATAGCCAGGGTGAAAAGTGGGATGTGGCGCGTTGGTTGGGAGATGAAGGCCATTTTCGCTATATGGCAAGAGATGGGAAATGGCATAATCAATGGCCGCCTCAATTTGGTACGAGCCCTCCACAAATTCCGCGTCTTATTCTATTATTGGGTAAACGCCGGCAAACCCTGATAACTTGGATAGTCAAACTGGCTGAGCATGATGCCACTCGAATTGACTATCGTTTGGAAGATTGGTAAGGTTGATTATGCGGCACTTTCAAAAAGCTTTTGTTTTGGTTACCACGCTATGGATTTTAGCGATCCTTACTATTGCTGCCAGTTTTTTCGCTTTATGGACGCAACGTACTGTGGCGCTGGTGCAGGCGAACCAAGATGATGTAGAAGGCGAACTGGATATGTTGAGTACTCAGGCAAGTCTGATTTATTTGTTGACTACTCAACGCATGACGATTGCGGGCCTGACATTGCCTAAAGATGAAACGACTGAGGATCCGGCTGACGAATTTAATACGAAAAATAGCTTTTGGGGAGAGGATAGTATTCTTTCTTTGGGGGGAGAAATGGCCGTGGATGATCGGCCTTATTTTGGTTATGGCAAAGCGTATTTTGCTTTGCAAGATGAGGCGGGTTTGTTGGGTATTAATTTGGCGACTGAACCTATACTCACCCGCTTTTTGGGGCTATTGGGGGTGGATGACGCTTTACGTGCGCCTTTAATTGCTAAATTCAAAGATTATATTGATCCAGATGATTTGCATCGGTTGAATGGGGCTGAAGCCCATCACTATGAAAAACGAGGTTTGCTGCCACCCAGTAATCATTATTTGATCAATCCAATGGAAATCAAACGCATTTTGGATTGGGCAGATCAAGCCAGTTTATGGGAAAATGATCGATTGGGGCAATTAACGAATACGGTATTGGGTGCTTTGCCTAATTTTAATACGGCACCTTCTTTGGTATTACAGGCTGTTTTTAATATGACACCGCAGAATGCGGAACGGTTGATTCAAATACGTCAAAGTATTCCTTTTTATAGTGTGAACACGGTTAATCAAATTGGGGAGTTGAATTTAAATATCGATCCGATTGAACTCAATTTTTTTCCCTCTTATTATTTACGCTTAACACTCTGGTATGAAGGGGCACAACGTATGCGTCAAGTGCATTTGCAATTAACGCATAGGGCCGATGGCTTAAAACCGTGGCAAGTTGAATCTAGTTTAGAACTGAAGTTATTGCCGAGTTATACACAAACGCCGCCTAGTCGTACCCGTTCAACTTTATTTTGACGAGAGCCAAGCAACCAGGGGCAACCACAAGGGATTGCCCCTACGAGCCTTATGTCTGGGCAATCCCTTGTGGTTGCCCTTTGTCCTAAAATACCTGTTTATTTGTGGTTCAGTACTTACAACATGAGATTTAACTTTGCTATAAGTCTAAACGACATGAAATATTGAGTAGCGAAGCTGCTTTAGCTAGTTTTACATCTAAAGTGTAAATTGACATCGCACCATGATTTTTGGCAATGGCAAGATGTAAAGCATCACCTGCACGTAATCCCGTTTGGAAATGTTGGATATATTGGGCTGATAAATCAAAGTCGGCAGCCTCTGGTATAATCACTTGACATGAATTTGTCATCATCTGCTCAAATTTGCTGATTGTTTCAAGAGCAAATTGTTCCGTCGATTCTTGCATTCTCACCTTGCGAGCAAGTACACTGGAAAATTCTGTCTTAGTCCAAAGACTAATAGCGATTTTGTCCATCGGAATGGCTTGAAGTTTGGCAGCAACCTCTTCCGATGTTGATTCATTGATAAAAAGGGGTATAACAAAGCTAGTATCAAGATAAAACATGTTAATAACGTGCCTCATTACGTAATGCTTGCAAATGTTCTAAGCTGGATGTTGGACTGAGTGGCTGAGTGGCTCTAAATGCGGATAATTCTTCAAACGGAATGGGTTTCAGCGTCTTTTTTACCGGTATGATACGAGCAATGGGTTGCCCCCAACGGGTAATCATGACATCGAATCCTGCTTCGATTTGATTTAGAATCTCACTCATAGAAATTGTTGCTTCTGCAACGCTTACTGTTTGCATAATTAAAACTCCATAATAAATGACTCGGCATTATTATACTAAGAGTACAACGGATTGACAAACGGATTTTTTGATTAAAAAATCCTTCAAGTTCACAGAGAAACACAGAGTGACACAGAGTTTTAAATTAGTCATGAACTCTTGAACTCCTGTAACGCCTTATTAATAAATACCATGTCAAAACGTCCCGTTTCTTCTCAACGCTATCTACAACGACGCGATGATCTCGTTACGCCAAAGGGCAAGAGAGGCCGTCGTGGTGAATGGGTTATATCACGGGCCTTGTGTCATTATCGACTGTTTTCTTTGAGCGATATTCCGAACGCGCGTCGAGACAGTGTCTTGCAATTGAAAATTCAACAATGGAGCCCTTTCGCTGAGTATGGCTGCTATTATGTGTGGCTAGATGATCAAGTACAGGTTTGGATTTGGAATAAACAACAGCAGCAAACCTTGCTGACGGAAGTCGGGCTGAAAACGGTTCAGAGTTTACCGGAAACGGTGCTTCTGAAACGTTTGGCACAGGATGGGGTACAAGTGCTTCAATGCTTAGAAGGTTTTGAAGGGCAAGTTTGGAAAAAGGGGGTATTAGTGGGTAGTCGTTGGTGGCATCAAATGCCGCAACCTAAACAATGGTTGAATTTCCAACGTCGTCACGGCCTCTCGGCCACTGATACTCTCCCGACACCGATTGAAGACGTGTTACTTGATCGGCCTTGGGGAAAGACTAAAGCGTCTTTTAGTCGATTCAATGTGTTTAATGAATCAATATGGGTGACTTTGGGTGCGGTTGTTTTTGCCGTGTTATTGACATGGCAAACCGTTAGCCTTTTGAAATGGCAACAAGCCCTGGCTACAGTGCAAACTCAGATCGATGAACTCAATGAGCGTATCGCGCCCATTCTGGCGAGTCGCACTCAAACCTTGGCCGATAAACAACAATTAGATCAATTATTGGGCTTCAATCCTTATCCTACCCAATTGGAACTGATCACAAAAGTGGCCGAACAATTGCCTCTGAAAGAGGCTAAATTGGTAGAATGGTTTTTTCAAAATGGGGAGTTACGTTTTACCGTTGAAGCATCGAAAATCGATCCGACTTTTTACGTGACACTTTTTCAAAAGATTCCTTTATTTAAGGAAGTGAATGCCACAACCAAAACAGGGCGAAATAAAGCCAAGCAAATTATGCTTAATGTGCAGCTTTAAAAACAAGAAAAAAAAACGCAAGAGGCGCAAGAGAGGCAAGCGTTTAAGCCGTTAGTGCCTTTTGCGTGCGTTATTAACTATTCCCTTCAATAAATCGTACCTATCCTTATGCCTCAAGTTCTCTCTCAACTCTTAACCGAACTGCGTAAAAATACCCGTTTACGGTTCGGCCTCTGGTTTATCATAGCCATTATGATGACTTATAGCATTCTCGTGTTCAATGACTACCATGCCCAATTAAAACAAGACTATCATACTGCGCTGACTCGGTTAAACCAGTTACAAAGCCTTGCTCAGCAAACACAATGGACTGAGCGAGCGGTTCAAGTACAAGACTTGCGTACTCAGTTAGAAGCACGCTTATGGCAAGCGAATACGAAAGGTTTAGCGCAAGCCATTTTTCAAAGTTGGCTTCAAGAAGAAGTGTTCTTTGCACAAATCAAACAACCTCGTTTGAAAGTTGAAACCGCTGTTGAAGTGCCGAAAAATCAAAACCTGTGGCGCGTTTCCGCTGAAGTAAAGGGTCTTTTTGTTCAAAAAAAATTTTATTCGTTATTATTAGAAATTGCGAAAAGTCCACGGACTATTGTGACTGAACGTTTGGACATTCGCGAATCAAGTCCACCTAGATTTACGCTTGTTTTAACGGCCTATTTTAAAAGAAATGAAAAATGAATCTTTGCAAATTGGAGTAAACTTTGCACATTCGCTGTAATATTTTTTATACGTTTGAACTTATGAACGACTGACACCTATGATTAAACCTCTCATTATTTCATTAATTGGCATCAGCGGATTAAGCGGTGGTTTGGCTTTTTGGTTGGTTCAGATTCCCCAACTTGAGCCAACCAGTGCCCACGCTGACGATCCTTGGCATTTACCAACGTTGTCTAATTCAGATCACTTGCAAAAGATTTATTTTAAATTACGTGGGAAATTGAAGCCTTGGAAAGAAAAGAAAACAAAGTCAAAAGCCTCCCCCAAACCAAAAGCACCAACAACACCAACAACATCAACATCAAAAAAAGCACAATGGCAATTAGTGGGCATTGTTCAAGAAGGCCGACAACGTTTTGCTTTATTACTCAACAAAACCACAAATAAAGTCAATCGCTATGCTGTAGGCAGTGCTTTGCCAGAGGGGACACAATTATTGACTATACGCGATGATTTTGTTGAAATCTCGCAAGAGGGTAAAACTAAAACGGTGCATTTATATCGTTAATCTTAACAAGAAAGAAAACGCAAGAGGCGCAAGAGGCGCAAGAGGCGCAAGCGTTTAAGCATTTAATGTAAATAGGATAGCCCATAATGAATGAAAATGAACTGAGTCGCATCATTTACGAATCTGCCATTGAGGTTCATCGCACGCTTGGTGGGCCGGGTTTGTTGGAAAAGGTTTACGAAGAAGCTTTGGTTTGGGAATTACAGCAAGCAAGGGTAAACCGGCAAGTGGCTTTACCCATTATTTATAAAAACAATCAGTTAGTTTCACCACTGAAAATTGATTTACTGGTAGGAGATAGGGTTATTGTTGAATGCAAAGCCACACTTCAAATGCATGAAGTTTATAAAGCGCAATTATTGACTTACTTACGACTAACCAGCCTGAAGTTAGGATTATTAATTAATTTCGGTTCAATACGAGTCAAAGATGGCATTTCGCGAGTAGTCAATGGGCTATAATTTTAAAAACCAATTTGCGCCTTTTGCGTCGTTTGCGTCTTTTGCGTTTATTATTAAAGTAGTCGTTATACAAGAAAACGCAAGAGGCGCAAGAGGCGCAAGAGGCGCAATCGTTTAACCCTTTAATGAGTAATGTCTTTTGCGTCTTTTGCGTCTTTTGCGTCTTTTGCGTTATTTAATTAACCATTTCTAATTGATATGACTCGAAAAAAGCACGATCATTACTCCAAACAATTTGTGGCTGAACTTCTTGAACGAGAAGGCGATGCCCAAATTAATTATGAAGTTTCTCCTGGAGAGGCGCATTATGTTGATCTTTATTTTGTGCCGAAGCCCAATGCCGAATTTCAAACACTGGGCTTATTGGGAAAAATAGCTGCACACCCTTGTTTAATTGAACCGTTTCGCAATCAACCCAGTCAAATAGAAATTCAAACCTGTTTACAAAAACTGTTTACCTTACGAACCGAGTTACTCAATAAAGCCGAACGAAATAATAAACTTGTACCAAAAGAAGCGGAACTTCCCCGTTTATGGATTTTAGCCACATCGGCTTCGGATAACTTACTTGATTTCTCTGGTGCTAAACTTGATTTAGCCAACTGGTGTGAAGGGGTTTATTTTGGTGTGCCAGCAACTCGAATGGCAATCGTTGCCATTAACCGTTTACCCGAAACACCGGATACACTGTTATTGAGATTGTTGGGAAAGGGCAAGACGCAACAACAAGCGATTGCTGAAATACGCGCATTGTCCGAAGATCACCCTTTACGCAATCATGTCGAATATTTGCTTTATCGGTGGCGGATTGCTATAGAAATACAAGATGAATTAACTCAAGATGATGAGGATTTGATTATGAACTTATCAGAGATTGTCGAACAACGACAGCAAAAATTTTTGCATCAAGGCTTACTACAAGGCCTACAGCAAGGCAAACAACAAGGCCTACAGGAAGGCAAACTACAAGGCAAACTACAAGGCCTACAGCAAGGCCGACAAGAAATGGTGGAAAATTTACTCGAACTTCGATTTGGTGTGATCGATGAAGCACTGTCTATGGTGATTGAACGCTTGATCACCTTATCGCCTAAAGACACTTCAGAACTGATTTTACACTGTTCGCGTGAGGAATTAATTGCTAAATTGAGTCATTAATAAGAAAAAAACGCAAGAGGCGCAAGAGGCGCAAGAGACGCAAGTGTTTAACCCTTTAATGAGTAGTGTCTTTTGCGTCTTTTGCGTGCGTTATTCTTTTCAATTAATATAATAAATTAACCATTAACCATTAATTATTGTGCAAAGCATATCAATTCGTTTCTTTCATAATTCATTGTACTTAGCCCTATTCATTTTAACGCTCATAGGCTGTACAACACCACCAGTCAAAAAGAGTTCGCCGACAATACCCGAACCTTTGCGTTCACCTGTTCAGACTGAACTCGTGCCAACGTCCTTGGTGCCTTCTGAAAAACCGCAACCCGATCAACCGCGTACCCGTTTTCAGACTTTGCCGATGTCGCCTATCCATAAATCAATGTCTGAACCGGCGGCTGATCAATTTATACCCCCATTGAAAACAACGGCCCCTATTCGCGTTAATGTAGATGGCCTGCCTTTGCCGGCCTTTATTAATGAAGTCTTTGGGAATTTGCTCGGATTGTCGTTTGAAATTGAGGCCGATTTACAGAATCGAAAAGAATTGGTGACTTTGAGAGTGACAACGCCTGAAAAACCGCCACAACTTTATCGCCTCGCTCGCCAAGTGTTAACGAATTATGGCGTGGCTATTCAAGCACAAAATAATTTACTGCGCTTTGTCTCGGCCACTAAAGGGGGCGCGGCCCCGCCGCCCTTGCTGGCCAGTGGATTAACTTTGCCCAATGTGCCGCCCTCTCATCGGCCCATTATCCAATTTGTGCCGATGAAAGTGGTGCAAAGTCACCAAATCAGAAGTTGGATTAAAGATACGTTTAAGGGCCATCCTTTAAAAATCGTACAAGAGCCGGAACGTAATGCTTTGGTTTTCATCGGCCCACCACAATTAGTGCAACAAGCCGTCGAAGTGGTGCAGGTTTTAGATCAACCGTTTATGCGTGGGCGATATAGTTTACGCATTGAACCGGCGTTTTTACCCGTGGACAGATTAGCCACTCAATTGGTAGATGTCCTCAAGGGCCAAGGTTATGCAGCCGCTAAAGGATCACGCGCTGGTTACAGTATCATGGTTTTTCCAATTAGAGAATCCAATTCTATATTGGTATTTGCAGCCGATCCCAAGGTGCTGGCGCATGTTCAACAATGGGCCGAACAATTGGATCGCCTTAATACCCAACCTACTAATGATAAACCCGGCTTGTTTTTTTATCCCGTTAAACATACTGCTGCTTCAAGCATTGTTAATGTGATCAATCAAATTCTTCAAGAACACGTTCGATCAGATCGCCCTAAACAAGTCCCCAGAGGCACGAGTCCTTTACCCCAATCGCCTATGAGAATGATGGTGGATGGGCCACGTAATGCCATACTTTTTTCAGGTAATAATGAAGAATGGGCCCGTTTATTGCCCCTACTACAAGAAATGGATCGGCCCATTAAACAAGTCTTGATTGAAGCCACCATTGCTGAAATAACCCTCAGTGAAAAAGATGATCGGGGTATTGAATGGGTCCTCAATAAAGCCGATCTCGGTGGTTTGGAGGGTCAATTGGGCACCCTTAACAAATTAGGCCTGGGGAGTTCTGCCGGTTTAACCTATACCCTCAGTAATGCCGGCCAAGCACGCGCTGTGCTCAATGCCTTTGCCAGCAATAGCCGCGCTACGATTTTATCAACACCGCGTTTACTGGTTAACAGTGGTAGTCAGGCCTCTATTGATATAGGCACTGAAATCCCCACCCTAAGCAGCACCACTACAGGCCTTAACACAGACAGTAATATCATCCAACAAATACAATACCGCCGCACGGGCACTTCGTTGACCATCAAACCGATAGTGTATGCAGGCCGGCGCGTAGATTTAACGATTACTCAACAAATCAGCGAATCCCAACCCAATGAAACCAGTAGCATCGATTCACCTGTCATTTTTAACCGTACAATTAATACGCATTTAACGCTAAGTGATGGTCATTCAGTCTTACTTGGTGGTATGATCTCCAACAGTCGATCTGAAGGCCGCAGTGGCATTCCAATATTAAGTGATATACCCTTAATCGGTCAATTATTTCGCGTTGATAAAAGCTCAGGCCAACGTACCGAATTGATAATTATGATTATTCCTTACGTGATTGACGGCGACGAGGAAGCTAAGGCCATTACCGAGGCCTTTAAACGTCAATTGAAATGGTTGACACCCCAAAATCAATGATCAATTATCAATGATACAATTATTATCAAAGAAGGCTTCGATCTAAAACCAATCTCACGCAAAGGCGCAAAGGCGCAAAGTAGAGACGCACGGCCGTGCGTCTCTACGTGAGATTATTTGATAACTGATAACTGATTACTGATTAATCCTCTTATCAGTCAATATTAACCGTTCATTCCGACAAGAGGCTATAATCCAAATTGAGACTGCTAACTTTGCTGATTAAGAGTACAACGAAATCGCCATAATCTGTTGTTGTACTATTTGTAAAAAGTTTGCTATGATTTGACTATTATAAAGAAAGGTTGGAAACTGAATTTGTTCAGTGTTCATTTTCCTGTTTTATAAATGTTATTTTTTTTGAATGAAGGAGAGACACAGATGTCTAAAAACAAAATTTTAAGTGCCGCTATTGTGGCCGCACTCTCTACAGGTGTTCAAGCCGGGGAGTTTAAGCTCCTTCAGAGTGATGGCTCCACAGAGATGACCACGCCATTTGTTTATGCCTATGAGCAGTTTCCAGCCAGTGGTACAGATAGCTTAGACTACCAATACTATGCTGAGTACACCTTGGCTAATGCGATAGGAACACAAATTTATGTGACTTTCACCTTGAGTGCCGGCACTTGGGGCACGAGACTGAGTTCAAGTGATCTGACCATAGTTCCAGTTTCGTCTACTGCACTGCCTTCAGTTTCCATCGTAGAACAAGGTCAAACTGACCAATCTTCAGCTCAATTTTTAATCGCAGCTGAAAGTTCCAAGTCTTTGTCGATTAATGATAAACTGAAATTGAAGTTTAAGGTAGGCGGCGTTGCTGGGGTTTTGTCAGTGGCGGGCACACCCATCAAGCTTGATGTGGTTTTTGCAACCGCAAGTGGTGGGACGGGTGTACCTGATGAACCCAAGTCAATCTCCGTTGCCAGCTCGGGAGTCGGGGCTGAAATTGAGCTTAAAAAGGACCAAACCGCTAGTGAAGTGGCAATTGATGTGGCCAGAGGCGGTACCGTGTTTCTGGGCGGTCTTGATGATACCACGGTGTCTTTGGGAACTGTCAATATCAGCGATCCGAGTAATAAACTCAAAAACAAAGATGGTGCAAATGATTGGGGTTTCAATGCTTCGGAGGGAACCTTAACCATACGCGATGGGATTTTTGCTGCCTCAACCCCAGAGACCGTTTATCTGGAGTTAGTGGCTCCCATGACGGAATACAATGCGCCTACCGCGACGAGTAGTACGGGTGATATCAAGGCGGACAGTGTTGATGCCACAGAGGCCACTTGGAAATTATCCAGTGACGAACTCGATCAGATATACACCTCGACTACCGCTGTGCCTATCATCGTTAAGGCTAATGGGACCTCGATTATTAATGAAGAAAGCAATCCGCCTAATGCCACCTTCACAATTAAATATTCAACGGATGCGGTGTATAGTGGCAAATTACGGCATATCGAGCGCAATGGTATGGTTTGCAAGCTGTATAACATTCCAAACCCGGATGCGACAGATGCCGTCTCTATTCGTATCACTAACAAAACCGCCCTCACGGGTATCGTACTGGGTACATTGACCGCAATGGATGGGACAGCGTTGTTTACGAATGCATCCTTGATTGAGGCGCTGGTACCCCAAAGTACCGTCCGTCTTGGCGTAGATGACTTGGTGGCGAAATTACCCGAAGGCACAACCACTTGGGCAGGTCGCGCTGTTTTAACAGTCAACAGTGATTTAATTGACATTGAAATACTGGGACTGCTGCGGAATAAGGCGGGTGGCCCCCTGATGAATATGAGTCTGGATGCAAGCGGTAATGCTTGCGATTAAAACCTTTTCGTTGATTTTTGATTTTTGATGGGTTATCGAAAATCGAAAATTGACAACTCAAAAATCATTTCGATTTGATTGAGATAGCAGGAGCAAAAACCATGCAGAATAATAGAATTTTGGCAGTTGCTATCGCGTCTACCCTGTGTTCAGGGGTAGCCTATGGCAGCTTTGAAAATGCCAGAGATGGGATGACCCCCGCCGCACTGGATACCGTCTATACACCACGTCGGCCAGTCAAAGCTTTTGATTTTGAAGCATTTACCCTTATCCGGGTTAATGATGTAAGTGGGACTTATGGGACGGTTTATGCCAGTGAGTTATTTGGTGACGCGCGCACCCTCCCCAGTGGCGATACCAGCCGAGGAACTTATGCCGCTGTCGTCTATAGCATTGATGGTGCAATCAGTGATGATTTTGAGATGACCTTTACCTTAACCAATGGGGCTACTTTCGATGGCGACCCGTGGTTGGGCATAGATGATTCTGGTATCGGCAGCACTGGCCAGGATGCCAACGTGACCGCTAAGTTTTCTGAAAATACAAGTAACGTCACGCTTACAGATGGTAGCTTGACAGCAACCGATATCTTCAAATTTAGCACACACGGTACCTTGTATAAAGTCCAAACAAACAGTGGAAACGAGATCCAGTTCTACCAGTTGGGTACAACAGGAGATACTGCAAAAGGGCTTTCTGAGGAAGTCGATGGGAGTTCTCTTGCGGTGGGGCTTTATAAATACAGCGGCAACGCGCTTGAGATGAGTGATGCGAATGTCATTAATACCAGCATCGCGACTGCGGATAATATAGCGGTATGGGCCAATGATGCAGCAGTTGCGGGTAACAACTTGCCCAACATGGCCAACATAGCCACAGGGATGGATAATATCATAGTAAATCTTCATTACTATCTAGGGACACAAACCACTGAGAACTGTTATGAAGTAACTGGTAAAGTGGGCGGTAATATTGTTCTGGGTTCCAATCTACCCGCTCATGGGAATAATGCCACCTTGCAATCAAACGCAATAACTCGCTGCTACCAAGCAGGAGATACAAAGCTTCATGTGGGTAATGCGTTAGCCTTCCAAGTGGATCATATATACCAATTTGAATCCGATACTGCGTTGTATAAGGTGTCATCGCCGGATACAACAACTGGCAATAACATCATCACGGTTCAGAACATGGACAGCTCGAAAACCGGTCTGTCCTCAGCAATTCCTGCTGGCACCACTAAAGCATACCGTGTAGACGCTTTTGGTACATCGTCCGGTGGTGAAGGTTGGACATTGAGTAATGGTACACTTGCAGCAAGCATTACGTTAGCCACAACTCATACACCAGCTTTACCGTTGAAAGCCAAAACGGGTACAGGATCGGGCAAGAGTACCGCAACCTTTTTGATACCTGCGAGTAAAGATCCGCTTCTTCACTTGAAAACCAGTGACAGATTGATGTTGTTGTATAAGTTGGGTAATACCAAGGCTTTAGGCAGTCCGGGCCAAAAGATCAATATGACGGTTGCTTTGGCAACGGCTTTGACCAACATCAAAGTCAACCCTGCCAGAGAGATCACGGTAGCCAGTTCGAAGCCGGGTATCAAATTGCTGGATATGAAGCCCCTGGAAGGGGGGGAGATCAAAATCTCAGTGTTGTCCGATAGCAAGGAATTTACGGGTGATGGGGCACCGTTTATCGGCACGAATGAAGCGAAAATCGGTTATATTAACCTCGACAACGATGATAGTGATAGCCAAGAGGTTAAAGCTGCTGATGGCGAAACGAAATTTGAGGTTGGGAAGACAGGGGCACTGGCCGATAAATCAACCCTTCAGATTACTGATGGTCAGTTTGCGGCTTCACTGAAAACACCCGGCACCGTTTTAGTTCAAGCGGGTTCGACGAACTTACAAGCGGATACGGTAACAGAGACGGATGCCACTTGGAATCTGCATGACACGGGCTTAATAGCGATAGAAGCGGCTATTCTGGATAAAACGGCTATCCACTTTAAGGTCGATGGCAGTACGGGTATCAATGTGCCTGAAAACAATCCTCATGCGACATTGACGATTGATTTTGACGACACCAAGATGACCGATTTGACGATAGAGGCTGATCTGCGGAAGATTAAGAAAGATGGCACGATCTGTCATATCTATAACGTGCCGAATGCCACAGCGGCCGATGCGCTCTCGATTCGTATCACGAATGATTCGGCAGTGGCAGGCAAGTTGACGGTAGCCTTGTATAATATGGATGGGACGGAAGCTATCGCTGCTGGGACGGAGTTATTTGAAGGCGAGGAGATCAAGCCAGATGAAACCAAACGTCTTAGCGCGGCAGATTTAGAACTCTTAGCGGGTGCGGCTTGGTCAGGGCGTGCTAGAGCCGTTATCAGTAGTACGCTACCGAAACTGGCTATACTGGCCTTATTGCGTCAAAATGTACCGGGTGGGGCTTTGGTTAACATGAGTGTCGGCGCAACTGGGAATAGTTGTAATAGCGACTAGATTATAATGTGAGCTGTTTTGTAGTCTTGATAAGGGTGACTTTTTTGGGAGTCGCCCTTTTTTTTTTTGGGGGGGGAGTTCTACAAGGATTGTTTATAATAAGGAATTAGAGCGTCGTGCTACCCGGGGTTAAAAAGCAACTACAAGAAAAAGCAACTACAAGAAAAAGCAACTACAAGAAAAAGCAACTACAAGGATTGTTTATAATAAAGGATTAGATCGTCGTGCTACCCTGTTTAAATCCTTTCTTATAAACAATCCCTGTAGTTATAGATTTAAATCCTTTCTTATAAACAATCCCTGTAGTTATAGATTTAAATCCTTTCTTATAAACAATCCCTGTAGTTATAGATTTAAATCCTTTCTTATAAACAATCCCTGTAGTTATAG
>Ga0190315_1000437_pt1 | contig 21173 bp, 8 predicted proteins | sample 48701101_MG_FD_161673 | JGI IMG/M metagenome (GOLD analysis project Ga0190315, IMG submission 161673) | Hydrothermal vent sediment bacterial communities from Southern Trench, Guaymas Basin, Mexico - 4870-11-0-1_MG | ecosystem: Environmental > Aquatic > Marine > Hydrothermal vents > Sediment ...
CTAATCAATCCAATCATTACGCAAGTAATCCTTGTCGTGGTGTCGTTTATCCGTTATTATAACGAATCCTTGTAGTTACTTTAATCCGTTATTATAACGAATCCTTGTAGTTGCTTTAATCCGTTATAATAACGGATTATCTCGTGGCGGTGTTTAGGTTTTCTAGTTCAAAAACGGCCCCACTAATCAATCCAATCATTACGCAAGTAATCCTTGTCGTGGTGTCGTTTATCCGTTATTATAACGAATCCTTGTAGTTACTTTAATCCGTTATTATAACGAATCCTTGTAGTTGCTTTAATCCGTTATTATAACGAATCCTTGTAGTTGCTTTAATCCGTTATAATAACGAATCCTTGTAGTTTGGGCCGCGAAAAGTGGGCCATTCGCCAAAACAACTGAATCAATCAATTCGGCAACCTGGCCCTCAATGAGCGTAGGGTGGGTAGTGGGCAGGTGCTGTGCGTCTCCAAAAAAACTATAGACATGATATTTAGTTAAATTAGTGATTTTATTAATTTTTAACAAGAATACCTTTTTTCGTGTGAAAATATTTATAGCTATCCAGATACTGAAAATCTATATTACCGCTCGTTATGTTAAAATATTTTACTTTATCCACTTACTTTACAGCGTCAAAAATTAATTGCGTTTTTTTAGGCTCGCAACGCCTCCCAAAATTCCCTCTCAAGATGGGACTTGCCACGATTTGACCCCCCTGATCGAAGGGGTTGAGGATGTATCACGGTGCTAAGTATATAGTCATCCTGAGAAGTGTTGTCCTTGGCGCAAACTGAAGAAGTTTGTTTGCCAAACCTCGGACGGAAGTTTTGGACAGAAATTTTCTATGATTGTAACGGATTTTGGGGAGGATTATAATTTGTAATTCATTGGTGACTCTGTTCTGCCGAAGAGTTAATAGTTTATGATATATACGATTTTCATGTAGGGGCGAACATAAGTGTTCGCCTGTGAAATTTTTTCTGAAAATCTCTAGTTGTTATTGATAACTTAACGGGTAACTGATATGAAATTACCGCTTGGCATTTCCGATTTCAAAGAACTTCGTGAAGAGGACTATTATTACATTGATAAAAGTCTTTTTATAAAAGAAGTTATTGATCGTGATGGCAAAGTGATATTGCTACCGCGCCCGCGGCGTTTTGGCAAAACCTTGAATTTATCCATGCTTCGTTATTTCTTTGAAGCACGGCAAGAAAGTTTGGCGCATTTATTTGCGGGATTAGCCATTGAAGCTGAAACAAAGGTGATGCAACAACAAGGGCAATATCCGGTCATTTTTTTGACTTTCAAGGATTGCAAGGAAAAGACAGCAGAACAATGTTTTTACCAAATTCGCAGTTTGTTACAAGAGTTGTATTTAGCCTACAAACCTTTTCTTTACCCAGAATTAGTTGATGAAGAACAACAATACTATGACAAAATTGCCAAAGAACAAGGACACATTGTCGACTGGCAAAATGCCTTAAAAGTTATCATGCGCTTGATTCATAAACAAACCGGCAAACGAGTGATTGTGTTGCTGGATGAATATGATACTCCCATCCATGCTGGGCAAGAACATGGTTATTATGAAGAAGTCATTTCATTTATGCGGAATCTGATGAGTGGTGCCCTCAAAGATAATTCCGATTTAGAAAAGGGTGTGGTAACCGGCATTTTGCGAATTGCGAAAGAATCCATTTTTTCGGGGTTGAATAATTTAGAGGTGTTTTCATTATTAGAACCCGAATTTGAAGAATGTTTTGGATTTACCGAAACCGATATCAAACGCTTGATTGCGGATTTTTCCTTGAATTCAACAGACGCTGAGAATTTGCGAATTTGGTATGACGGTTATTTGTTTGGCAACCAAGTAATCTATAATCCGTGGTCGGTTTTGAATTTCATTTCTCATCGCCAGAGAATTCCACGTCCTTATTGGATAAATACCAGTAGCAACGTGCTATTGCGTGATTTAGTGACGCACAGTGAGCCAAGTTTTCAATCTCAAATGGAAATCCTGTTAGCCGGGGATGCTATTCAGTCTTCGCTAAATGAAAATATCGTTTTACGTGATTTAACCCAAAATGAAACCAATATTTGGAGTTTGTTGGTTTTCAGTGGTTATCTCAAACCGGTTAAGGCTTCATGGCAACACTATCGTCTCATTTATGAGCTGGCTATTCCAAATGTAGAAGTGCGTACTTTTTATGAAGACACTATTCAAGACTGGCTTCAACAAATGGTGGGTGGGGTGCAGTTACAGGAGCTATTACATGCCCTGCTCCAAACCAATTGGAAAACATTTTGTAAACTCTTGAAAGATATGGTATTAGCGGTTTTAAGCTACCATGATACCGCCGGTAAAAAACCGGAAAAAGTTTATCATGCCTTTGTATTGGGATTATTGACCAATTTAAGTGATCGTTACTTGATCCGCTCTAATCGAGAATCGGGTTATGGACGTTATGATGTGTTGATGATTCCTCATCAAAAGTCAGCCCCCGGTTTTATTTTTGAGTTCAAGAAAATTGATCGCCCAGATGATGACGATGAAAGCGAAGCCATGCAAAGTGCTTTACAACAAATAAAGGATCGGCAATATGCGACAGAGTTGCAGGCGCAAGGCGTTAAACGTATTTGGGGTGTTGGTGTGGTGGTAGAAGGTAAACAGGTTTGGGTAGAAAGTGTGTTGTTGGATTAACTACAAGGATTGTATATAAGCAAGGATTTTTTGATTAACTACAAGGATTGTAAGTACCGAAGCATAAATTTTAAGGTATTTTAGTCGACGTGACACTGGCGTTTTTTTCAAACAATACTGGGTTTCTAAATACTCGATTATTTATGCACAGGTACTTATATAAAAAAGGATTTTTTAACTAACTACAAGGATTGTATATAAAAAAGGATTTCATCTCACTTTCAATAAACCTCCTAGGTTTGTTTTTAAAACCTTGGCGTTTTGGGCGCATTCCCATTTTCCGGGTACTTTGTTAACAACGATAACGATTAGATTATCGATAAGGATTGATAAAAGTCGATTTTTCGGTTGAGTACTTAATTCGTTTAGTAGCAATATAGGCGTTCCGCCACTGCGTTTGGCGTTCCTTCACTGCGTTTCGTTGTACTTAATTCGTTTATCCGCGTAATTCGTTGTACTTAATTCGTTTATCCGCGTAATTCGTTGTACTTACTTAACCGTGAAAACGGGAATGCGCCCGGCGTTTTTTCAATTCTTCTGTCAAGAATACCTCTCTCTCTTCTTTTTTCATCAACATTTCCCGAAATAACGGTACACAATAACGATAAACCTCATCTGTGTGCTGAATAATAAACGCTAATTCCAAACGCGCCAGTGATTGAATGAGTTGTTCGGTGGTATAAATAGAGTCATGTTCATCAAGCACACGCACTACGTCAGATAACTTGAAGGTTTTTTTTTCCAGCATTGTATAAACAATGAGGCGATCTAAACGAGCGGCTTGTTTATCATTGCTTAGGCTTTCCCAACCTTCAAATGTTTTGAAGACAGTCTGGCTTTGCAACGCGTTGGTGACATCTTCAGCGTTGAGTTCTCGCCTTTCACCAGCGAGGTTTTTTAGCAGTTTATCGCAGACAGTCGCCACCAAATTCGGCCGTTGTCCCGTTGCCGTTATGATTTGTTCCACTAAATCGTCTTGGGCATAATGAATGCCGAGCATTGTCATCGGTTTTGTTGCTAATTCTCGACAGCCCTTTAACTCTAATGCGCCGATAGTTATCGGTTCACCAAAGTTTTTCACTGGTGAAAAATAATCTAGCACGGCTGCCTGATGTAAATCCCAAAACCCAGCCAAAATAAAATGACATCGTCCTTCATCACTGAGACTGCGAAAATGGCTTAACATCGGATAACCGTTGGCGATTTCATCACGAATAAAGACATCGGCTTCATCAAGTAATAATAAACGTTGTTGTTGAGTGGGTAAATCCGCTAAATATTCATTAAGTTTATCTCGAAAATATTGAGAATTTCCATCGCCTAGAGACCGATAAACGCAGTCTACGTTGGGGTGTGTTTGATAACGCCGCTTTAGATGTCGCAATAAGCTGGTTTTGCCGATTTGTCGTGCGCCAATCACGAGATAGTTCATCAGATCACGGTTGAGGATTTGTGCTAAAATATATTCACGCCCAAAAAAGCCACTGTCTTTACTGATTCCGCCGCCGGTTTGATAGGGTGAAATGTACGTTAAGGTTAATTGATTGGCTAACATAGGGACAAAAACCTCAATCGGTTTAGGCGATAGCAATAAAGTCGTTAGTTCTTTACTGTTAGGCACTACCCATCGCGTGGTGCGATTTTCTCCGTAAGGGCGTAACGCAGCTTGTTGGTTGGGTTCTAAACTGATGACAAGCATCACGTATGAATGGATGTCTTCCTGTTGTAACCGCATAATGATTTCAGCGGCTGGTAAATCGGCTGTGGGAAAATAAACCGAACACCGATCTAATTTAAGCGGAAATATCGCTTGGTTTAACTGCCATGAAAATACGTCACTGTTGTCTTTGAAAGGTTGTGTCTTAGCACTGAGTCGGTTTCCCAACAATTTGCAACGTGCCTGATTCGATAGCGTGTTGGAAAAGTTGATGGCTTCCTCTAACCATTTTAGATGCGAATCATTAGTGGATAAAACGCTGTCAAGTCGGCGCGTTTTTTGTAAGAGTTGTTTGGCTTTAGGCAGTTGCTCTAACGGCAGCGTGAGTAATTGTGCGTTGTCAGCGGAGATTCTCAGTACCAGCGGATGAAGGTATAAACTGAGATAATACAGGCTGATAAGAATAGCTATCAGTAAAACGCTCAACAAAACATAGCTGTACCAAGAAGGTGTCGGCACTTCAAGCGGTTGTTTTGGCAGCAAATCCCATTGGTGGATAGGATGTTGAAGTTTAATCGCGTGCAACGAGACTGGCGTGTTTTCCGTCATTTTATCAATCGGAATGTCATCAGACAGAGAAAAAGACAAATTGAGAGTTTGTCCGGCCGCAATCACGTTACGAGTCACGACTTTGTTCTCTAGTAATTGATTGTCAAGACGGGCGGTAAATTCTGTTTGTGACAGTGCTTGGTTGCCTTCATTGCGAATTGTCATCACGAGGGCCGTTTGTTCTGGCACTAAACTGGCTTTTTGCAGTGTTAAGCGAGGAATGTCGATCTGAACAGGCATGTTCACAGAAAACGAATCGGCATTGGTGCTGGTAATTGATAAATTGAGGGCCGTGTTTTGTTGTTCTGGATTTTCATATTTGGCCCACGCACTGACTTTTGCTGCCAAACGAATGCTTTTATTCGGTTCTAAGACAAGATGGGTTTTAGGCGGATAGAAAACTAACGGATTGTTTTCGTTAGCCGTTTGTACCAGATTGAGCCAATAGACGGGTGCAATACCGGTGTTATGGATCGTTAAGGTTAACGGTAACGGTTCTCCATGAGCGAGTGCTAGGGAAGCGGGAAAGGCTTCTATAACGATTCGGCCTTCTGCTTGGTTTATGGGTGGCAGCGGTTGTATGCGGCCATCGGGTTGTTTTTTCACAACTAAGCTACCGTCATCCACTCGCCAACAACGTTGCGTCGGCATCAGGCAACTTATATAGTTGTTTTGCAGGCCTTTTATTATCATTTGTTGTAATTCGCCTGTTTTGACATCCCACAAGCGTATGCTGCTGTCCCTAGAAGCTGAGGCTAACGTGTTACCGTCGGCACTGAATGTGACCGTATTGACTACAGCAGCATGTGAGAGACCTGCGGCGTATTGTAAAATACGCATATTTGCGGAATTCATGCCCTGCAAGTCGGCTTTTTGATTAAGTTCTTCACTCGTTGAAACACGCCACAAACGCACGGTTTTATCCCGTGAGCCAGAGGCTAAGGTTTTACCGTCTGGGCTGAAAGCCACTGTTGTGACATGATGAGTATGTCCTTCTAAGCGTTTGATTTCTTGGCCGGTTTTGACATTCCACAAGCGCACGGTTTTGTCCCATGAACCTGAGGCTAATAAGTGGCCGTCTGGACTAAAAGCGATGGCAGTCACAAAGTGAGCGTGTCCATTCAATTGTTTGATTAAATCGCTTCCGGCCGGTTGCGAAAGGGAAGCGTTCGGGATTTTCCATAAGCGGATCGTGTTGTCATCAGAAGCAGAGGCTAAGGTTTTGCCGTCTGGACTGAAAGCCACCTTCATCACATGGTTGGTATGGCCCTTTAAGCGTTTGATTTCTTGGCCTGATTGCAGATTCCATAAGCGCAGAGGCGTCTCTGGCGAATCTGGATCGGTGGGGTAGCGCGAACCAGAGGCCAAAATGTTGCCATCGGGACTAAACGCGAGGTGATTGATATCTTCAGTATGGCCTTTTAAGTGTTTGATTGGTTTGAGTTGTTGGCCTGATTGTCTGTCCAATAAGTAGATTATCTTGTCTTCTGTTCCTATCGCTAAGCTGTTACCGTTTGGGCTGAAAGCGAGGGTTTTGATCTGACACGCGCCTAAATTCCGTTCTATTCGGGGACTTGACACATCGGTAGCGGCTTCTGCGTCGGTTCTGGGAGGTGACACACCGCTGGCATCTTTTTCGGTTCTGGAACTTGACGGGCAAAAGTTTGCTAAACGTTTGATGACGGGTTGAGTCGATGACAGCTGCCATAAACTGACACCCTGATCATCTGAACTAGAGGCCAAAGTTTGGCCGTCTGGACTGATGGCAATGAGATTAACTGCGCTACTCTGGCCCTCAAAACGCCGAACTTCTTGGCCGGCTTGCACATCCCATAAACGCACGGTTTTATCCCATGAACCTGAGGCTAACAGTTTACCGTCTGGACTAAAGGCGACGGCGGCCACATTATTCGTGTGGCCGGACAAGGACTTGATTTGTTGTTGTAATTGCAAATCCCATAAGCGTATGCTGGTATCCATAGCCCCAGACGCTAACATTTTGCCGTCAGGACTGAAAGCGAGTGTATTGATGTTGTGAGAATGGCCCTCTAACCGTTGGACTTCTTCACCAGACGACATACGCCACAAACGCACCGTTTGGTCCCATGAAGCGGTAGCCAATAATTCGCCATTTGGACTGAATTTGACGGCACTGACCGAATCTGAGTGTCCTTCTATGCGTTGGATGAGTTGAGCAGATGAGACTTCCCATAGATACACACCGGTATCACTGCTGCCGGTTGCTAAGCGTTTGCCCTCTGGACTGAAGGCTATGGCATTGACTGAGGCTGAATGCCCTGTTAGGGATTGAATGAATTGGCCTATTACCAAATCCCATAAGTACACGTTGCCTTCGACATCGCTTGAGGCTAACGTTTTGCCGTCTGGACTAAAAGCGACGGCCATCACATCGTCAGAATGTTTATCTAGCCGTTTGATTTGTTGGCCTGATTTTATATACCATAAATACACTGATTTGTCACTCGCGCCGGCCGCGAGAATTTTGCCATCTGGACTAAAAGTGATGGCATTGATGGATTTGTCAGAATCTCCTTTTAACCGTTTGAGTTCTCGGCCGGAGGCTATATCCCATAAATAAATGGTATTATTATCAGAAGCAGACGCCAAGAATTTGCCGTCTGGACTGACGGCCACCGCTAAAACGGGCTTACGAGGCATGATATTGGCGAGTACAGTGTCAAGGTTGTCAAACTGTTCTCCTTGTGATAGCAAAGGTGGCGGCACGGCCGCTAAGACACTTACACTGTAAAACAATGCGTACAAATATCCAAACAATTTCTGTTTATTCATATTGATTATATCGTTTTTCAGTCAATAGGAGTCCAAACTTTAGTTTGGCAGACCTACGCTCACTGACAAGTACAACGAATTACGCGGATAAACGAATTAAGTACAACGAATTACGCGGATAAACGAATTAAGTGTTATCGTTATTAACAAAGTACCCGGAAAATGGAATGCGCCCAAAACTTTTGCGTAGATTTTAGAAGCCGTTTTGGAAAAATAATAACTGATTTATTTATAAATGATAATAATTGAAGCTGATAAATATAATATTTTTAAATCAATAGTTGCTGGTTTTCCAAAACAGCCTCTTAGTTTGGCAGTCAATAGGAGTCCAAACTTTAGTTTGGCAGACCTACGCTCATTGACAAGTACAACGGATACGCGAAATAAACGGATAAAAGAGCATTGATTTTTAATGAATCTCTTACGTGGGGCCTACTCTTTAAAAGCCATAAAAATCAATTATTTAAAAAAAAACTTATGTCTAAGGACAAGAGGTTTCACCTGGGGCTATTCACTACGACAGAACGTTTTTAGGTTTATCCGTTTATTTCGCGTATCCGTTGTACTTGTTAGTTGTACTTGTTAGTTGAAATTTATCTTCAAATTTGATAGGCTTCGCAGCCTTCAAATTTAATCAGGAGATTTTTTAAAACGATGAAAACGACAAAGGTGTTTTCTTATCCCGTTATTTTAAAAGGGGTTTTATTGAGCGCTGCCTTATTCGGCCTTTTGTTCTTGTCTTTCTACTCACTCGCCGAACAGTCGCCGTTTCAGTTCTTGCAAAATTTGCAGACATTGCAAAAACAGGGTGATGTCAATTTACCGGTGGGGTGGCTTGACGGTGAGCCAGACAACATCTTGTTTGATTTGCGAGTAGGCATTCCCGATGCTATCCCGATTTATGAGGACACTATTCTGCCCATGGCGAAAATGTGGTGGGGGGCCGAAGATTATCGGATTGCCAGAGGCCTCAACTTTCTGGCCTTACTTTACCGCACTCTGGGAGACTATGATAACGCTGAAAGAGTCCTGAAGGAAGCGGTGCGAATCATGGAAAAAAATTATCCGCGTCATTATGATACGGCCGCGATTTATAACAATTTGGGGTTGCTTTACAACTTAATCGGTGATTATCCCAAAGCGAGGGATAACTATGAGAAGGCCGTGACATTGGCAAAAAGCTTAGAGGCCCTAGGCCCCAATCATCCTAATACGCTCATCGGTATGCAAAACCTAGCGATTGTTTATATCGCGATGGGCGACTATGCAAAAGCGGAGCAATTCTACCAAGAGGCACTGGATGCGCTGGTAGAATTGAAACAGGTTGAACTATCGCCGTTTGACAAGATGCCTTATCGCCTCTTAGGACTATTTGAAGGCTATAGAGAAGTTTCTCTTCGCCAAAACATGGCCCAGTTCTACGGGGGTATCTTGGGTGACTACGATAAGGCCGAACGTCAGTTTCAAACCGCATTGACGCTCATCAATAAGAAGGTGAGTTCACCCCATTTTCTCAAAGGTGCCATTCATCAGGGTTTGGGCTGGGTTTATCAACAAAAAGGCGACTACACTAAAGCCAAGCAATACTATAAAGATGCTTCAGATATCTACCAAAAACTCCCTGCATGGCGAGAGTCTCATTTTTCTGTGCTGACGCTTACCCAGCGAGGCTACCTTTCTCACTTGCTGAAGGATGATATTGAGGCAGAACGCTTATTAAAACAAGCAGTGGCGTTCTCTGAAAAAGCCTCTAAGCCTCAACGCCATCGTGCCCATCTCATCGGCATCAGCAATCACCATCTAGCGATGTTTTATCACAAAACTAGCGAATTTGAGCAGGCCGAGGCGCATTTTCAAAACGCGTTGAACACCTTCAAACAAAGCTTGGTTAAAAACCATCCCATGACGGTTGTAGTGATGCAACATTTGGCCGCCTTAAAATTCGATCAAGGCAAGATTAAAGAGGCGGTTTCTCTTGCCTTGAAAACGCAACCCTTGTCAGAGAATGTCCTCAAAAATATTCTCTCCTTTGGTTCAGAACATCAGCGATTGGCGTATCAAAAACGCTCGTACCCTTCTTATGACTTGTTAGCCAGAGTGGCTAACAAAACTGGGAATGCCAAACCGTTGGCTAACGCGATTCTTCATAACAAAGGGGTGGTGCTGGATTCTTTAATAGAAGACTCTCAAGTCGTGGGCGCTCCCAAAGTCAAGGAAGAGATTCAATCGCTCAAATGGCGATTGATGAAATTGTGGATGACAATCCCGAAAGACGATGCGGCCGCCAAAGCAAAACCTGTCTCACAACTGGAACAGTTGGAAATGCAATTGAAGAAGCTGGAATCTGGCCTCGCTCGACAGGTGGGAGAGGCGCGTCAGGCTTTGGAGATTGAGTTTCAGGAGGTGCAGGCCGTCTTGCCCGAAGGTAGCGTGTTGGTTGAGTTTATTCGCTATAAGCATTTTGTGGGCCTGCGGGACACTGAAGCCTATTATGGTGCCGTCATCATCCCAAAAACGGGTGACCCGATTTGGGTGCCTTTGGGCAAGGCGGATGCTCTGGAGAAGAAGATTCTTGATTACCAAAAAATGATGAGATGCAAGAAGGATAAGAAGAATGATTGCCAACGGTATGATGAACAAGCCGTTACGCAATTGCTCCAAGCACTTTACCAACGGCTTTGGGCACCGATTGAGGCTAAATTACCAAAGACAACCGTCAAGACAGTGATTATTAGTCCTGATGGCGAGCTCAATTTTGTCTCTTATGCGACTTTGCTTACGCCTCAAAACGCGTTTTTGCTGAAAAACGTTGATCTCTATTATGTCGCCTCTGGACGTGATCTGCTGCGCGAAACTCAAAGCGTAGAAGAATTGACGATGGCTGTGTATGCCTTAAGTGATTGGGAAGGTCAAGCTGCTGAAGATTACGCTGAAGATGAGCTAGAAGACGAGAGAGCCGGGCGTATTCGTTCTGTGGATCGGCAAGCGTATCTGAATTCTCTCCAATTGCCCTTACTCGAAGGCACTCTGACAGAAGCGAACGAATTAAAGAAAATGGGTGACGCCAACAACTGGCGTGTAAACACTTTCTTTGATTTTGATGCCACCGAGAAGCGACTTTATTTGGAACGCTCACCGCGTATTTTGCACTTCGCAACCCATGGGATTTTCTTACATCCGACAACTGAACGCGTTGTACTTGATTTTTCCTTAACAACCAGTGGTATTGATCTCCAACCCCCATTGAAACTGTTAAGCAATCCTATGCACCGCAGTTTTTTAGCATTAGCGGGCGCACAAACCACATTGGATGCTTGGGACGAAGGTGAGTACATTTTTCCGCCTGAAAATGATGGTATTTTGACGGCCGATGAAGTGGGTCATTTGAAATTGCAAGAAACATGGATAACAATGCTTTCAGCCTGCGACACTGGGCGTGGCGAAGGACGTGCTGGTGAGGGTGTTTTGGGTTTGCGGCGGGGGTTTGTTCAAGCGGGCACACAAAATCTGCTAATGACTTTGTGGACTCTTAAAGACAACAACGAAACAGTTCGTCAGTTTGAACTTGATTTTTATCAACGCGCTATGAAAACTCAAAACGCGCCAAAAGCGCTGAATGATATACAGCGTGAAAAGCTTATTCAAGTACGAAATCAAACCAAGCCTGGAAGACAACTGCTTGAAGCGGCGCGGCTTATTGGCCCCTTTGTGATGTCATTCCAAGGCCGCCTTTTCAGTGAACAGTGATCAGTTATCAGTGTTCAGTTATCAGTTATCAGTGTAAAGGAGCCCAAACTTTAGGTTGGCCGGAAAACGACTGTCGCCGCAGCGATGAAGGGTAGCCTTTTTATCCGTTTATTTCGCGTATCCGTTGTACTCCTTCCTGCCAAACTAAAGTTTGGACTTCTGATAACTGATAACTGATAACTGATAACTGATAACTGCCAAACTAAAGTTTGCTACTTGCTTAAGTAGTTCTCTAATTTCCCTTTAATCTCAGCCGTGTAAGCCCTTAACTGTTCGTCGTATTGGGATTCCATGTTTTGGAATTCAGTCGGTGGCACTCCCTGTTGGCTATTAGGCGCATATTGGCCGCTGACAATTGTGGTAAATTCCAGTTCCTCGCCATCGATCATCAAAAACGTGAACTCTAAAGTTTCAACAAAGTCCTCTTCTTTGATGACTTCTCGGTTGAGGTAAGCCACTAGAACTCTTTTGGAGCGCGGAAAAGACTCCTCTGACTGGATACAGTCATCGCATTTGCCTTGATACGTTTCTCTCAAAAAGTCTGGCAGACTTTCAAAGAGTGCTTTATCGCCGTTGCCTTTAAGCAAAAAAAACGGGGTTCCGAGCGTTTTGTTGTCAGCCATCGTAGGTAGGCGATCATCGCTTTCTCTAAGCCGTTTGACTCTTTTTACCACCGGAGATTTTTTCAACGTCGAAATCCAGGTTTTTTCATGACCTGCCTTGACGAGAATGTTCCGATAAGGAGGCCAGCTCTTGCGCCCCTTTTTGTTGGGCAGAACTTTGATACGCTTACCGTAACTTTTCAGTAAGGCATCGATGCACTTATTGAGATTTTTGCACTTGTCACTTTTGAATCTGATATTCACCATGACGCGCAACAACCCCGGTATGTAGTCGTCGGCTACAGCACTTGGTACCCATGAGAACATCAAAATCAACGCCAGCAAGCCACCCAGTATTTGAGCGGCAACGGATTTTCGTAAATGTACTGCCATCCAAGTCTCCTATAGATTGTCAGAAAAATAATTTGGCAGCCAACAGCTAAAGCAATTGTCTGAAAGCTCAAGTCCCCTAAAGGGGACTAAATAATTAATTTGGCAGCCAACTAAAGCAATTGTCTGAAAGCTCAAGTCCCCTAAAGGGGACTAAATAATTAATTTGGCAGCCAACAGCTAAAGCAATTGTCTGAAAGCTCAAGTCCCCTAAAGGGGACTAAATAATTAATTATCTGAAAATCGATATATTAAATGAAATGAAAAAAAGGGCCTTTTCGGCCCTACCCACACTCCTACATTAATCATTAATCATTAATCATTAACAATTAATTGGGCCTCAACCCTGAAGGGGTTGAATATGAATAGCCCTAGGTGCAACCTGGGGAATGGCCGTGCGAGAGGCCCCAACCCTGAAGGGGTTGAATGTGAACCCATTTTTCATTAAAAGCCATTATTCAATCTCAATTAAATAAAGTTTATTACCGTGATAAATTTTGTGAATTCAGACTATTTCCTTATGTAATCCCTTCGGGGTTGTGGCCCCCTCCTTGACTCTCCCCAAGTTTATCTCGCGTAGCGAGTTACTGCGTTTCACCTGGGACTATTATCTCGCGTAGCGAGTTACTGCGTTTCATATTCAACCCCTTCGGGGTTGTGGCCCCCTCCCCGGCTCATATTTTTTCCGTTGATTTTTTTCATCCTTGCTTATACCAAATCCTTGTATATTTATCCGACGTCCAAGATAAATCTTGGACTCCCCGCCCCCCGACATCTAAGATAAATCTTGGACTCCCCGCCCCCCGATGTCCAAGATAAATCTTGGACTCCCCGCCCGCCGACGTCCAAGATAAATCTTGGACTCTCCCCCCGACGTCCAAGATAAATCTTGGACTCTCCCCCCGACGTCCAAGATAAATCTTGGACTCCTTCTCCGACGTCCAAGATAAATCTTGGACTCCCCTCCAAGATAAATCTTGGACTCCAGTATACCAAATCCATGTCGTTTAACCACACATCAAAATCGTTTTCCCTGCCATCCGCACCGCGTCACACCGCCACTCCAATTCATGCTTGCCGTTATTATCGCGCTTCACCAACAAATTTTCCCAATACAATTCACGCAATAACTCATTCTGAATATAAGGTTGCCAGTCGGCCAATTTGTCTTGCTTTAACCATTCACAGATCACTTGTCGAGCCTGTTGCTCTTTCTTAAATGGCTGAAATGATTGCCAAAGGGCATCACATTGCGTCAATTCTTCAATAAAATCAGTTGATTTTAACGGACGACTGTTTTTATTTTTGAGTTTTAGACACTCATCAAGTAACTGCGGATGTCCCCCACTCACTTCCAACAATTCATCCGCTGTCGCATCATCCAAATCTAATTCAAAACGATGTTCGCCCAAGGCCTTAACTTCCGCACGGCCCAATTCGGGCCAATGTTCAACGGTGGCAAAATTTAACAGCGATAAGTCATTATTTTCATATTTTAACGCGACCAATTTTTTACCACCACAAAGTACCAGATGAAAATGATTAGGATAAGTTTCACTGATATCCCGCATCATGCTGGCTAATTGTTTACCTAGAGACGGCACACCTTGTTCAAAACGACTGACTAATAAAAACAAACGGTCAGTTTTTTCTACCCGAGCTTTGAGTGATTTTTCAAAATCATATTCTTTTTTGACGCACTCCATGCCACATTGTTTACCCAAGTCTGCAAAGTAACTCTCCGAATCCACACTTAAACTCACGGGCGGATGGATATGCAACACATTTGCATCAGAATAAAGTTGTCTTGCCCGGGCTAAGATGGCATCCCGGCACGGTGGCTCATCCCAATGGGCTTGAGTTAATAACAACATGATCGGATAAGGATTAAGCTGCGATAGCTTGAGAAAAAGTCCTTTTATATAGTCAATAAAAATAACACCCGGCAAGTTGTTATTTATCGGATATTCGGGTTCTTGCCATTCTTCGTTATTAGACGACGTAGCAAATTGAGGGGGTGGCGGCTCAAATTTCGAGTGTGGAAAATATTTTTGCAGCTCCGCGTTGTTTAGCACTGGCTGTCCCGCGGCTTCTAAAAACTGGTTGAATTCATTGGCATATTGAAAACCCAAGGGCTTAATACATCTCAATAATCCCTTCCGCCTATGATCATTAGGCTGAGGTTCAGTCTCTCCTTTCAACCATAGATAAACAGTGCTAGGGTTTACACCCATTATGCTAGCGAGTTGTCCAGGCGTGAGATTTTTCCGGTCTAAACGTTCCCTTAATAATTCAGCAAAGCTTTTGCGTTCGTGTTGCATTTAGATGAACCTAAACTCATATCTAGTTGATTTTAAATCAAAAACTAAACTAACAACAATGCGACAGAAATACTACAACAATGCGACATTGAATAGCCTAGAATGAGCCTCCGTATTTCAGTGCTCAGTTATGTCAGTGATCAGTTATAGCATTTCCCGATTGAGTGAAGTACAACAAATTAATCACATAATTATCCAACCCCGACAGGGGTTGAATTTGAATAGCCCCAGGTGAAACCTGGGGTATGCGAAAAAATGAGTCAACCCTGAAGGGGTTGAATGTAAATAAGGGTTTTGTATTTAACCAAATCGGGAAATGCTATAGCCTGGGGATTGATCCCCAGGCTTGAGCTTTTAGCCAAGGTTGGGGGAGTCAGTCTGCTTTAGCAGACTTGAGCTTTTAGCCTGGGGATTGATCCCCAGGCTAACCAGATAACTGATAATAGCAAAGTTGTCGTGTTCGTGTTGCATTTAGACGAACCTAAACTCATATCTAGTTGATTTTAAATAAAAAACTAAACTAACAACAATGCGACAGAAATACTACAACAATGCGACATTGAATAGCCTAGAATGAGCCTCCGTTTTTCCGTGAACAGTTATTTCCTGATTATAGCGGATTTTGTTGATACCTTGTCAAAGTGCCAACCCCGTAGGGGTTGAATGTGAATAGCCACAGGTGCAACCTGTGGAAGGGCCGGGGAGGGCCCCAACCCCGAAGGGGTTGAATGTGAATAGCCACAGGTGCAACCTGTGGAAAATGTGCCCCCGACGCGACAACCCCGAAAGGGTTGAATGTGAATAAATATGGTATTGATATAATCAATAAAATTCAACAAGTTATACATTTAAACAGTTACAATCAGGTTATTTTAGTGATCACGGATAACTGATTAACTGATAACTGATTAACTGATAATAGCAAAGTTGTCGTGTTCGTGTTGCATTTAGATGAACCTAAACTCATATCTAGTTGATTTTAAATCAAAAACTAAACTAACAACAATGCGACAGAAATACTACAACAATGCGACATTGAATAGCCTAGAATGAGCCTCCGTTTTTCAGTGAAGTTCAGTGATCAGTTATCACAGATCAGCCTTAGTGTTCACTATTTCAGCCTTAGTGTTCACTATTTCAGTGTTCAATGATCACTGATTAACTGATAACTTATTAAGTGATAAATGATAACTGATAACTGATAACTGATCACTGAAAACCCTTGAACGGGCGGCGATTATATCACCAATCGTTTGTAGTCGTTTGTAGTCGTTTGTAGTCGTTTGTAGTAGGCGATTTATCGCCCACGATTACATATATATATAAATAGGAGAAAAACATGAGACCTCTCATCAGTATCTTACTGATAGGACTTGCGGGAGCATTGCCCGTTGCACATGCGGCCAGTCCGCCCACCAGTGTCCAAGCGACCCAAGGTAAATTTCCAACCACCGTCCGCATTACGTGGAATGCGGTGGCCGGGGCCACCGCTTATGAAGTCCGGCGTAGCGAGTCTAACGACTACAATACCGCAACGGCCATCGCCAGTGGCGTAAGCCAAGCTTCGTACGAAGACTCGGTGATGAACAATAAAGTCTACATTTATTGGGTCATTGCTCAAGACGCTCAAGGGCCAAGTAGTCCCAGCACACCGGTTACCGGTTACCGTGATTTCGAGAAATTCGGTAACTGCGACAGTGACAGTGTCACAGATGGGACTCTAAAAGACCAATGTGATACCCTCGTTTCACTCTATGACAGCACCAACGGGCCTAATTGGTTCAATTCTAGCAATTGGAAAGTAACCAGCAAGCCATGCAGTTGGTATGGCGTGATTTGTCGGGATGGATATGTTAGCTATATTCAGCGGAGGTCCAGCAACTTGAAAGGGACTCTTCCTAATTTAAGTGCCTTAACCAAGTTGTATCGCCTCGAGTTGAACCACAACAAACTGAGTGGCTCTCTTCCGGCCTCGTTAAACGCTCTCACTAATCTACAAACACTCGATTTGAGTGACAACCTCCTGAGTGGCTCCATCCCCAATTTAAATGCTTTGGTCAATTTGCAGACACTGGATTTGCAAAACAATCAACTGAGCGGTTCTATCCCTGACTTAAGTAACTTGGTTGATTTGCGGAATCTCTATTTAAACGACAACCAACTGAGTGGGGCAATCCCAGATTTAAGTGCCCTAAAGAGTTTGTCGTACCTCGGGTTGCAAAACAATCAACTAAGCGGCCCTATCCCGGCACTGCCCGGTAGTCTGTCTAGGCTCTATTTACAAAACAACCAATTAAGCGGAGAAATTCCTGCTTCGTTGGGCAGTTTGGAACGTCTAAGTTACCTTTATTTGAATGACAACAAGCTCTGCGGAACAATCCCACCTTCGTTAGTCGATTTAGGTAGGATAACTTTAGCATTGGATAATAACCACTTAATTGCTACTGATCCAACACTCATCACATGGCTTAACGAGAAAGCGCCGGGCTGGGAAAAAGCGCAAACGCCATTGGCATCATGTGACTCAACGGTGATTGATCCAACGCCTGTGATCACCTATTCACTGACTGTCAGCAACGACGGCACCGGGACTGGCAAAGTCACCGGCAACGGGATTGATTGTGGCAGTGAGTGTACCGAAGTGTATGAGGAAAACAAGCGGGTCACTTTAACCGCCACTTCCGCTAACGACGCTATCTTTGCCGGCTGGAGTGATGCTTGCTCAGGAACGGCCACCACTTGTCAAGTGACGATGAGTCAGGCGCAAGTCGTGACGGCCACCTTTAATTCGGTACCCACGTATCAACTGACTGTTAGCAAAGACGGTACTGGCAGCGGCAAAGTCACGGCAAACGGCCTTGATTGCGGAAGTGATTGCAGTGAGCAGTATGCAGAAAACGCACAAATCACCTTGACGGCCACGCCTTCGGCCGATTCCGCCTTTGCCGCTTGGGCCGGGGCCTGCACAGGCACCGAAAGCAGTTGCCAAGTCATCCTAACGGAGGCGCAAACCGTCACGGCCACCTTTAATTTGGTCAAGCACTCACTTACCGTTAGCAAAGACGGTACTGGCAGCGGCAATGTCACTGGAAACGGCATTAATTGTGGCAGCACTTGCACCCAAGCGTTAACACAAGGGACACGAGTCACCTTAACAGCAAACGCGTCTGCTGACTCTGTCTTTGCCGGCTGGACAGGCGCATGCACTGGCACCGCAACCCGTTGCCAAATGACCCTAACGGAGGCGCAAACCGTCACGGCCACCTTTAATCTGCGGCCACCCTCTACATACCAACTGACTGTCAACAAAGGCGGCACTGGCAGTGGCAACGTGACGGCCGACGGCCTTGATTGCGGCAACACTTGCACTAAGGACTATGTCGAAAACACACAACTCACGCTGACGGCCACGCCCTCGGCCGACTCTCTGTTTTCGGGATGGAGTGGCGCTTGTGCTGGCACCGCAACCACTTGCCAAGTCACCCTAACGGAGGCGCAAACCGTCACCGCCACTTTTGAGCTAAAGCCACCAACCACCTACCAACTGACTGTCAACAAAGGCGGCACAGGCAGTGGCAACGTGACGGCCGACGGCCTTGATTGCGGCAACACCTGCACTAAGGACTATGTCGAAAACACACAACTCACGCTGACGGCCACGCCCTCGGCCGACTCTCTGTTTTCGGGATGGAGTGGCGCTTGCGCTGGCACGGCCGCTTGTCAAGTGACTCTGAATCAGGCCCAAACCGTGAAGGCCACCTTTAAGTCGGTACCCCGATACGAACTGATCCTCAGTAAAGACGGCACTGGCAGTGGCCGTGTCACCGGACAGGGTATTTATTGTGGCGATGACTGTAGCGAAGAGTACCCACAAGACACGCAAGTCACCTTAACAGCCATGCCTTCTGTTGACTCCACGTTGGTCGGCTGGGAGGGTGCTTGCTCCGGGAACGAAACCACTTGCGTTGTTTCCATCAGTCAGGCCCAAACCGTGACAGTGATTTTTGCTCTGATCCAACCTCGACTTATCGTCATCAAGGACGGCACCGGCACCGGCTATGTCACCGATGGCGAGGCCTTGGAGTGTGGAGAAAATTGCGAGGCTGCTTATGACGAGGAAACACCGGTCACATTAACCGCAACCGCCTCGGATAATGCCACCTTTGCCGGCTGGAATGGTGCGTGCGCGGGCACGGCAACCACCTGTGAAATCAGCATGGATCAGGATAAAATTGTGACGGCCACTTTCAATCTGCTAGACGGCAACGGCCCAGAAGCTTGCTTCACCTTCTCTTATAGTGAAACGCCGCTCACAGTCGAACTGGATGCCAATTGCTCTGTTAAGGAAGACCGAGTCATAACCCATTACCAATGGCAAACCTCTGACGGCCAAACCGCCTCAGAACAACATGGTAATTTCACCTTTGAAGTACCTAACAAGTACACCATTACGCTGACGGTGACAGATGACAAAGGTGCCACCGGCACCAGCACTCAGGTGATTATTTTCGATGAAGAGTTAGTCTTTACCGGCCTTAAACATTTTTACAAGGTAGGTGAAACCATCATCGTTGATTTGGTAGAAAATCTGGCCGTTTCCAGCCGTTTTGAACGGGTTGACTTATGGGTTGCGATTCAGATGCCCAACGGAAGTTTGATCTATCGGACACCTTTTCCTTAGGTACCCTTCAGCCCAGAACAACAACCCTTTAGATTGTCTTTACAAATCCAACCTGGGATTAGTCATCGGATACTGGAGTTTGAAGTTTTTCCAGGTTTTGGTGGAGATTATACCCTTTACGGCCTCTATGTTCAGGAAGGGAAAAACCCGCTAGTTGAACCCTTTTTTGTGGTACAACGCTCGAATCTGGCGAGAGCCACAACGGTTTTGAGTAACCGCTAAAGACGGCGTGAAATATCCAAGCCAGTGGCCGGGGATTCCTGGGGCGGTGCCCCAGGCTGTATTAATTTCGCCCTCCTGGGGCGGTGCCCCAGGCTGTATTAATCTCGCCCCGTTGGGGCTTATTTGTTAGCCCTGAAGGGGCGTATTATTAAAGCCAGGGGCAACGCCCCTGGATATTAAAGCCAGGGGCAACGCCCCTGGATATTAAAGCCCCTAGATGATCTTTTTTCATTCACTTTCATGCACAAGAGGACTATTGTTATGCCAATCAAACACCGTAAAACGCTGAAAACCACGGCGTTAAGTGTTACCGCGTTAGCGGCCAGTTCCGCATTGGGCAAAACCCCAACCGGCCGTATAGGCCAAGATGCTCTGACGTTAGAAGAAGTCCCTACACAAACAGTCACAGTGTGCGCACATGCGCGTGACCCAGAGAACGAAGATATATTCAGCGGCATGATGTCGGATACCTTGTCGATAGCGGTTGACTCGAGTAAGAGACGACAAGTCAAGATGTCCTTTGTCATCTCAGAAATGAAAGATACAACTGAAGATCGCTTTCTGTTTTTGGTCTACAGCACCCGCAACTCACCGAGTCCGCAAATTTTAACAACCGACTTAGGGCCTGATTTGGGCATTGATATGTTTGAAATGGAAACGTTGGGAGTTTATCACATCTCAGCACGGCAGGAAAATCCACAGCCGATAACGAGAGTCGGTCAAGCCCTGCCATTTTCCACCTCGAAGATGACAGTCGAGGTCAATTTTGATACGAGCAAGATAGATGATCTGATCAGAAACGGTAAGGGAACCATCTATGTCCAAGCCGCTTTGATCAGAGCTTCTGATCTCGAAGCGGAACTTTTTGAGAACATGATCTTGTCAGAGATGGATACACTGACTTTTGTTGCCAATGAATGTCCGGCTGATGCGGTAGAATCTTATGAGGCGGATGAGTCAGGAACCATAACCATCATCAAATCGCCCTCACAGAATTCCACCGCTAACCCGAACTCGAATCCCAATCCGGGTGGAAAAACCATCTAATTGTCCAATGCCTGAGGCTTCCAGGGGCGATGCCCCTGGCTGTATTAATTTATCCACGACGCTAGGGGCGGTGCCCCTGGCTGTATTAATCTCGCCCCGTTGGGGCTTTAAAGTGGGGTGTTAAATATGGGTTGATTTTGCTCGTTTTTTTCACCCTCTTTTTATTCCATATTCACATTCAACCCCTTCGGGGTTGGGGCCCTTCCCCAGGTTGCACCTGGGGCTATTATCTCGCTCCGCTCGTTACTACGTTTCACATTCAACCCCTACGGGGTTGGGGCCCCAGGTTGCACCTGGGGCTATTATCTCGCTCCGCTCGTTACTACGTTTCACATTCAACCCCTTTGGGGTTGGGGCCCTCCACGGCCCTTCCCCAGGT
>Ga0190315_1000438_pt1 | contig 21158 bp, 15 predicted proteins | sample 48701101_MG_FD_161673 | JGI IMG/M metagenome (GOLD analysis project Ga0190315, IMG submission 161673) | Hydrothermal vent sediment bacterial communities from Southern Trench, Guaymas Basin, Mexico - 4870-11-0-1_MG | ecosystem: Environmental > Aquatic > Marine > Hydrothermal vents > Sediment ...
CAATATGGCGGCGTTGTGCCAGAATTGGCTTCCCGCGATCATGTCCGCAAACTCATACCACTGCTTAAAACGCTCTTAAATGAAAGTGCGACTTCTACTTCTGAAATTGAAGGAGTCGCGTACACGAAGGGGCCGGGCTTAATCGGCGCTTTACTGGTTGGAGCGGCCGTCGGCCGCAGTCTCGCTTGGGCTTGGCAAGTCCCTGCCATTGGCGTACACCATATGGAAGGCCACTTGCTCGCTGCTATGCTTGAAGCGCCGGCCCCCACTTTTCCCTTTCTTGCTCTACTCGTCTCTGGAGGGCATACGCAACTGGTACAAGTTGCGGCGGTGGGCAAATACACCGTGCTAGGAGAATCCGTCGATGATGCCGCTGGCGAAGCCTTTGATAAAACCGCCAAATTACTTGGGCTTGGCTATCCGGGTGGCCCCGCCTTAGCGCGTTTAGCAGAACGTGGCAATCCCAAAGCCTTCCACTTTCCTCGCCCGATGACACTTAGCCCCGGCCTCAACTTGAGTTTTAGCGGCCTAAAAACCCACGTCTTAACCACTTGGCGAGCGCAAAACCAAAATGAACAAACTCGCGCCGATATTGCTCGCGCCTTTGAGGACGCAGTGATAGATACCTTAGCCATTAAATGTCGTCGCGCCTTGCTTAAGACGGGCTTAACAAGTTTAGTGGTTGCCGGCGGCGTTGGCGCTAATCAACGCTTGCGTACTCGCTTGGCACAACAGGCCGATGAAATGGGCGTAGCCGTCTATTACCCTCGCCCCATCTTTTGCACCGACAACGGCGCGATGATTGCCTACGCGGGCACTCTGCGCCTTACCGCCGGCCAGTGTGAACCACTAGAATTTAGCGCACGGCCCCGTTGGCCGATGAATGAACTGACTTAACATTCGTTCCTTAGCCGGTTTGTAGTCGTCGCAAAAGCGACTCACAAGCCGCTCGTTATCAGCCTCAAAAAGACTTTTGTTTACTTATGCACTGGAGGCCCCTTCGGGCTTGGCGCGTGTTTGATACCAAAACCCACAGGTTCCACTAAAGGCAACGCCCCTGGGTTATGTGCTATTCGTTAACCTCTATGAGATCGGTCGGGGCGTATTATTGAAGCCTGTGTAACTACCTAGGTTTTTCTTGGGCAAGGCAACAAATTTCCCGAGTCCCTACCAATCAATAGAGGTGTTCAAACTGTGATAATTGGTAATTGGTAATTGATAATTGATAATTGGTAATTGGTAATTGGTAATTGGTAATTGGTACGGGGTGGTTGCCGGCCAAGAGCGAAAAAAAAACGTGACATTTCCAAAATGATAGTGTAGACTACGCAGCCTCAATTGACATGTTGCAGCGTGACGCACCCTGGTAGCGTGCTTGCGTGGGGCGCTGCGAAAAAAAACGTGACATTTCCAAAATAATCGTGTATACTACGCTGCATCAATTGACTTGTCGGAGCGTGGCGCAGCCTGGTAGCGCGCTTGCATGGGGCGCAAGAGGTTTCGCGGGTTCGAATCCCGCCGCTCCGATATCTTTAATTATTTCAATAAGTTATAGGCTTCTAATCCCTTATGAAGTTTGTGATATTTATGGTCAGTTAAAGCATTGCGAATGGTAACAGGAACAAATAGCAACGTTGTTATCTTATGATTATTATAGGGGCTTTTCCGATTGGCAACGCTTATTTACTTATGCGCTAACCTGACGAGTCGGCCTATTTATATTTTTAATTTTTCATTTGTCATTAATCTACTCTCCCCATTTCTCTTCCCCCCCCAATTCCCTTTCCATTAAATTTTTTGGTCCACAACCGCCTTTGTCGCTCGCGCCCCTTGTCCACAAGTTCGGCCGACTAGGCCCAACAAAAACTAATCCAACAGAAAATAATTTGAAATGGCAAAGCGAGAAAAGCACATTGAAGCCATCACACTGCGTGCTGAAGAACGCCTCAGTCTCAATCAAATTGCTGAAAGGTTGGGGGTATCAAAAAGCAGTGTCAGTTTATGGCTAAGCGAATGTCCCTTATCTGAAGAAGAAAAAAGAGAGCGGATGAGGGAGGCCAACTTGGGCAACCAACATGGCAAAAAGCCCCTTAGAGAACCCTCTAAACTTTATCGGGCAAGCGAGGTTGAATCGCTAACAACCAGTCAAAAGGGCGATATAGCAGAATATGCAGTGGCTTTTCGGTTGGCCGTTCATGGTTTTTCTATTCACAAACCCTATTCGAGTGGTGGCGTAGATTGGCTGGCTGAAAACCCAAAAACCGGTAAAATCTTTAGAATTGAGGTGAAGTGGGCCTCAAAAGCCAAAGAAGGTTTGCCTTTTATAAGATTAACAAGAAGTTCAAACGGCCAAAGGTACGACAATAATTATTTTGATTTCATTGTTGGCTACGACTTCTACTCTGATACTGCCTATGTTTATTCTTTTTCTGAAATAAGCAAAAATAAAACAATAATAACAATTTCCGAAACGGCGGCCGAAAGATGGGACAAATTAAAATAAAGTGGTTCAGGTAGTCATTAGTTTTTCGTTTCTTTTGTGGCTATGAATGATAACTTCACCTCAAAGCCACAATTCACAATTCACAATTCACAATTCACAATTCATCATTCACCATTCATCATTCACCATTCATCATTCACCATTCATCATTCACCATTCATCATTCATCATCAATTCACAATTTTCATCCCCCCACATCAAAGCCCCTCTCCCCTTTTAAGCACTCTTAAATACCGAGACATAATGAGTCTGGTATTCTCGCCACAAAAATCTTCTTGCGGCTCCTTGAGACATGGGGCAAACCTTCAATACGTTTTATTTTCAAAAAATCCGACGTCTTAAAGACATCGGATTTTTAGCACTATTACCAATTACCAAGGCCCTATTGAGTGACCGCTTGGGTGATTAATAAGAATTCTAGTAGTGCTTTTTGCGAATGTAGCCGATTTTCCGCTTGTTCCCATACCACACTTTGGGGCCCATCAATCACATCGGCACTGACTTCTTCGCCGCGATGGGCGGGCAGACAGTGCATAAATAACGCATCCGGTTTTGCCAAAGACATCAACCGACTATTGACTTGATAGGACTCAAAGACTTGGATACGCTTGGCTTGTTCTTCTTCTTGTCCCATACTCGCCCAAACATCAGTAGAAACTAAATCAGCCCCAGTGACGGCTGGCACCGGATCGGTGTAGAGGCTGGCGTGATCCTCGGCGCGGGCAACGACATCGGCATGGGGTTGATACTCAGCCGGCGTGGCAATGGCGAGCGAAAAATCAAATTGACGAGCCGCCATCATGTAAGAATGACACATATTATTACCATCCCCTATCCAAGTCACTTTTTTGCCTTGGATACTGCCCCGATGTTCAATGTAGGTTTGTATATCGGCAAGTAATTGACAAGGATGGAACATATCAGTCAGAGCATTAATGACCGGCACTTTGGAATATTTTGCAAAAAGTTCAATTGTTTCATGGGCATAAGTGCGTACCATCACACAATCGACCATACTTGATAACACCCGCGCCGTATCTTCAATAGGCTCGCCGCGCCCTAACTGGGTATCACGCGGAGACAGAAACATCGCGCTACCACCACACTGGCTCATAGCCGCTTCAAAGGACACACGGGTACGTGTGGAAGATTTTTCAAAAATCATTGCTAACACTTTGTTTTTAAAAATTTGTGGGCATTGACCGGCCTTATGCATGGCTTTGAGTTCAATGGCACGCACAATCAGTGTCTGTAGTTCATCTTTAGATAAGTCCAGCAAAGTGAGGAAGTGACGGGGAGCCATAAGCGTCTCCTTTAAGGTCGTCAAGCGGGTAAATTGAGAAATTCCACAATCAAGTGACTGACGGTGGCAATGATGTCATCGGCTTGTGCGTCGCTTATAATCAAGGGCGGTAACAGGCGGACGACGCGCTCGGCGGCGACATTAATTAATATCTGTCGGAAAAGGGCTTTTGTCATCAACTGACCACTGGAGCGGTCAAGTTCAATGCCAATCATCAGTCCTTTGACACGAATTTCCTGTACGCCGGCTACGCCGTCCAAGGCCTTTGAAAATCCTTGATAAAAACGTTGCCCTAATTCTTGGGCACGTTGCAGCAAGTTGTCCTGTTCAATGGTTTCAATCACCGCCCGTGCCGCCCGACAAACCAAGGGATTGCCGCCAAAAGTCGAGCCGTGAGTGCCCGGTTTTAAAACCTCGGCGGCCTTGCCACGCGCCAAACAAGCCCCTATGGGCACACCATTGCCTAAACCTTTGGCAAGAGTCAACACATCGGGGAGGATGCTCGCGTGTTGATAAGCACACCATTGTCCCGTCCGCCCCACCCCAGTTTGAATTTCATCAAGCATAAGCAACCAATTGTGACGATCACACAAACTCCGCAGGTTTGCCAAATAATCATCATCTGGGATAACAATACCGCCTTCGCCAGTAATAGGCTCGACAAGCACCGCCACAACTTCTGGATGTTGTTTGGCAACTTCAGCCATCGCGTTGACATCGTTATAGGGCACACGGACAAATCCCTCCAGCAGCGGCGCAAATCCCGCTTGCACCTTAGGATTGCCCGTCGCCGTCAAGGTTGCCAATGTCCGCCCATGAAACGAGCCTTCAGTGACAATCACGGCCGGCCGCTCTCGGCCTTGATTATGCCCATATAAACGGGCGATTTTGAGAGCGGCTTCATTGGCTTCCGCGCCAGAGTTGCAAAAAAACGCTCTGTCCATACCCGTTATCCGCACCAATGTATCTGCTAAGGTTTGTTGATGAGCAATGCCGTAGAGATTGGATGTGTGCAGTAGTTGATTGGCTTGTTCACAAATAGCGGCCGTGACAGCAGGATGGGCATGTCCTAAACCACAGACGGCTATCCCTGATAAGGCATCCAGATAACGAATACCTTGTGTGTCCCATAGCCACGCCCCTTCGCCTCTCACAAAAGTTACGGGTAAACGGGCATAGTTAGGCATCAAAGTTGTTGGCATGATATCGATGTCCCCAAAATGAAAAAGCAGCCCAAAAGGACTGCTTTAAAAAACGAATTCTCGATGTTCAAGTTTTCTCAGCTTGATAAGGCTAATCTCTTACTTTAAAACGCCAAAACCACAAAAAGCGGCTCTGGTTATGTCTAAGGGGCAAGCTCCCTTGGGTGATAAACCATCTATCACCTTTAATTATATATAATTAAACTTAAACAGATTTTGAAGCTAATCTTATATTAATTATATATTATTTTAAATATATAAAATATTACTACAAATAATTATTGTCTGTCAAGATTTAATTTTTTGACTGGCTTTAATTTTGTGGTTTTGGTGTTTAATGCTAACTGTTGGGTAAAATTTAATTATTTATACTGCAAACGGCTAGAATTTGAACTTTCCAATTGAGCGGCAAGACAACTCAAATTGAAAGGATAAGTGGGACACACCCAAATACCGCTCGCACGATTTTGTTTTCCACAGATATACGGAACGTACTTCAAATCCGTGAAAATGACAAAATGAACTTTTCAGAAAATTCCTATAAATAAAAATTATATAATTATCAGTAATTTATCAGTAAAATCAGTTTTCAGTTTTCAGTTTTCATTTTTCATTAGTGTACCATCCCTTTTAAAACACGCTCTTAGCTTGAAGCATCAGGGGTAGTGTGAGAGGGGATTTAGACGTGTGTAAACTGTCGCGGTGATGAAGGGTAGCCGTTATGTGTCCCACAGCCACTCCCCTTCGCTTCTCACAAAAGTCACGGGCAAACGGGCATAGTTAGGCATCAAAGCGGTTGGGATGATATATATCGATGTCCCAAAATGAAAAAGCAGCCTCGAAGGACTGCTCTGCTCAAAATTATTATTTTTCTCTCTCAACTTGCAAACCGGCAACCACTCCGCCGCTTCCTCCCGTAAGAGAAACCCAGTTTGTTCAAGAGACTGGGTTTCTGAAAACGACGGCCGGTGACATTAGTCTGCAAAAAACGGCTGACTGAAGATGATTTCGTGCTCCTCGCCTTGATATTCTGGATCGACTTTGATGGTAAACTTCAAAGTTTCTTCATTGGAGACCCTAAACTCGCCGATGTAATAAATGGCATCGCCTTCTTGAACCAGCCGCATCTTGGAGGGTTTTGACTGACTAGTGAGGTTGGTGACTTGAGCGGTGACTTTTGCCAGTACCGCTTGAGTCTGCATGAGCTTGCCCTTACCACCTTTGCGAACCACCACATTCAGCACCGCATTGCTACTGCTTCGCTTGATACTATAAGCGCGTGCCATTTCCGTTGGCAGTGACTTGATGCTGAAGGCATTGCAATAAACCGTATACTCGGTATTTTCGTCGATTTCGATTTTAAGCGGCTCTGGAGCTATTGCGTGGGCGCAAGACATGAAAGCCAACACGGCCACGGCCCCCAATAAGGTTTTTTTAGCCAACATATAAAATACTCCTAATGTTAATAGTCATCTTTTCATCATTTCTGCTATGAGAAATGCCAATTAAAGAATCAGGGACTTCAAAAAAAATAACACCGCCCTTGCATCCCCTCTATTGAGGCGACTTAGCCGCAGTTTTAGTCGCGGTTTTATTCACATCGATAGATTTGCTCGGGGTGTGTTGTGGATATATTATTTTTTTGAGAAGCCCTTAGTCTAAATCATTAATATGTTCAAGGGTAGTCATTTTCAATCCCAAACGTTTTGGGGAAACCTGAAAAAGTGCGTTTATCGCTATCGGCGGACTGGGTTGCAAGCGTATTGTCAGCCTTTGGGGCGTTTGAATAAATTGTTGTAGACTGGCAAGAATACTGGCATCCAATCTTATTCGCGCTTGGCGAAGGTCGTTTTTGAGCTTGGTTATCAGCGTTTGTTTAAAACGATTAAGCGTCATTTTATTACGTTGTGCCAGCCGTGTGAATACTTGATTGACTAATCCTTTATTAGTATAAGTACACGCTAATGCGGCCAATTGTATCTGCGAGGCGGCCCTTTTCCAGTTTGCCGGAGCGGGTACATTGTTTAAATCGACTGATAGCATTAATTCTCCCCAAGCGTGTGCATTCACCGTCCCTAATAAAAACGCCTTATTCTCGCTCAATTTGACTTCCAAGTACATATCGGCATTGATACGAGCATAGCCCAAGCCGCGCAATTCTCTCGGACTGAGATAATAGGGGGCGTATCCGAAGGCGGACATGAGTACCGGAGGTGGCGGGGCGGTATCGCTGATGGGGATATGTACGCCTTGTATAGCGATTGAAATCTGTTGGGGTAATGAATGCCGATCATAGAATTGATAGGCTTTATAAAGTGTTATGGTGTCGATATGCACCGGGGCATAGTCTGGCGCGGTTAAGTGCAAATTACTAATAATAACCGAGCCGAGTAGATCGGTACCCACTTCAGAATATTCTACTATGACTTTATCCGCCACCGATTTTATCGACTTGTCTAATTCTATGTGTAACCGATGATCGATGTAGGCCTTAGCGCCGCCTAAGCCGGCCGCTATAATCATTAATAGAGCGATAATAACGTTTTTTATCTTGTGCATAGTCAGTATTCAGTGCTCAGTAATCAGTAATCAGTGCTCAGTGTTAAGGAGTGTTTGGCAGTCGTCCAAACTAACGTTTGGCAGGAGTCGTTTGGCAAACGTTATACTTTACATTTTTGCCTCGTTCACAATTTGCGCTTTTGTCATTACTAGCTCTGCTAGAAGATTTATCCAGATTTATCCAAGATTTATCCAAGATTTATCATATCAAAGAAACCGAAACCGAAACCGAAACCGAAACCGAAACCTAACTACAAGGATTGTATATAAAAAAGGATTTTTTCGCTTAGATAAGAGAATGAACAAATTCGGCTTGGAAAATCATGCTCGTTTTAAGAAAGCTATTCAATCAGCAAATGCTTATTCAAAGTTGACTAACGTGAATTTATGCTCGTTTATAAAATCCCTTATTATATACAATCCTTGTAGTTTAGATAAGAGAATGAACAAATTCTTTGCTTGGAAAATCCTGCTCGTTTTAAGAAAGCTATTCAATCAGCAAATGCTTATTCAAAGTTGACTAACATGAATTTATGCTCGTTTATAAAATCCCTTATTATATACAATCCTTGTAGTTATTATTGTTTCTCCAAGATTTCTCATATCAAAGAAACCGAAACAGAAACCGAAACGAAATAGTTCGTAATATTTCTCCTACCTGATAAGATTTATCCTATTGTCGAAATGACAGAAAGCGCTTTTGAATGGCGGTGTTCAGTATAGTTTGGACGACTGCCAAACTACTCCTGTTTGGACATGAGATAATCATTCGTTTACGTCACAATTAGCTCCGCTGACTTTCAGTTCACAATTCACAATTCCCCTTTTCCCTTGCAATGAGGAATCACGCATGAGCCTATTAATAGACGCTTTGAAAAAAGTCGAGAAAGCGAAAAACCTAAAAGAAGATGCTATCACACCTCAGCCTGAGAGGACATCCGATTCATCCTCCAGAAAGGATGAGGATGAAGAATTGCTTCTCGTTGATATAACATATGATGACGCGCCGAAAACCGACCAAAATTCATTCCCCAAGGAAGAAGATGAAGAATTGCTTCTCGTTGATATAACATATGATGACGCGCCGAAAACCGACCAAAATTCATTTCCCAAGGAAGAGGATGAAGAACTGTTGATTGTTGAGATAACAGATGATGAGGTGCCAAAAACAACTTCGTCGAACCTTTCCCAAACTTCCGAGTCCTCCCACGTAGATTGGAACGAAGAATTACTTCCGGCTCTCAAAGAGGTAGACTCTCAACCAGAAACCCTCACACACGATTCTGACCAAACAGACAAGTTTTCCGCCTTGCAACCCTTTTCACCGTCTCAAGACAATGAATCTGAAACAGAATCCACTACGCCTCACTGGGATGACGAATTACTCCCACAATTTCAAGAGGATGAAGAAGAATCACCGAGCAATAGTTCTGGCGAAGTTGCCGACAAAGGTGGTAGATTGGATAACTCTCTACCTCAAGTTGCCGACAAGGCTGGTAGCAAAGAATTATTGGATGACTTTCTAGCTCAATTTCAAGATGATGAAAATGATAAACCAAACGCAAGTTTTAATTCAGTAACCGCCAAGGGTGGTAGCGAATCACTAGATAACGCTAATGGTAATGAAGCTGTCAACGGGAATGAGGAGCCACTCAAAAACGATGAAATTGAGCTTACTCAGTCCACCGCCGACAATTATAACCAAACCTTTGATTCTTTGTTTCAGAACGATACGGCCGAACGGCCGGCCGAATTTAAATTCGACTTGGATGAACAACGGCCGGCTGAATGGAAAGAACAACCGCCGGCCGAATTGAAATTCGTCCGGGATGAACAACGGCCGACCGAGCGAACCGCCGATGAAGAACGCGGCTTTTTAGAAACGGTGGGCAAAGAGTCTCCTCAGCCAGAGGATGCACGGCGCGTTTTTGCGGCCAGTGCCCCGCCGACTTCTTCCAAACGCTCACTCTGGTTATTAGGAATATTGGGCGTATTACTCGTTAGCATGGGAGGCGGGTATTATTATTACAGTCAATCTTCATTAGCTCAGCCTTTTTCAGCGTTTAAAAATCGCCGGCCGCTGCCGCCGATAACAGCTTCTACATCTGAGCAGACTTCCAACCTAGCTGACACAGAGCAATCGCAATCCTCTCCGGCACCACCCCCTAGCCAACCAACGCCTAGTCAGCCGCCACCCGCACCGGTTGAATCTGCTAAAGAACCTGCTCAGAAACAAAGTAAACCAGTTGCGACGGCATATGCGACCGGTAAACCGCCGGCTGAGCCAGCCGGTATTTTGTCGGTTGCCAAGTCGGCATTTAAATCTGGTGTGGCAAAAGTTGCCAAATTGGTCAAGCCGAAAACAACGCCCACCGAGCCGCCGGCTCAATCTAAACCGGCGTCAAAAGCACGCTCAGATGATAAGCCGGCCGCGCCTATCTATCAACGGCCCCAAAGTCAACCTACGCGGTTTGAAAAAGACTTTTATACACAAAAATCGGCGCAATCACGCCAGCCGTCTACTACGTCTAAGCAATCTCAACCAACTCCAAAAGCACAACACCAATCTCCCGCAGCAGAATCGTCGCCATTACCAGACACACCCGGCATTTATACGTTGCGTAAACAGGTGACTAACAGAATTAATACTGATTTATCAACGGCTTACGAAGCGTTCCAACGTGGAGATAACAGAGCGGCACAGATGGCATACCAACGTGCTTTAAAACAAGACAATGATAATCGTGATGCACTGTTAGGACTCGCCGCTTTGGCGCAGCAACGCGGCAACGTGCGCTCAGCACAATACTATTATCGACGAGTGTTGCGATTGTATCCTCAAGATACATACGCACATGTGGGTATAATCAATACGTTGGACAACCGCTCAAAGGAAAGCGAAAGCCAATTGAAATTATTGTTGGAGCAGGCACCACAATCTGCCTATATACATTTTAGTTTAGGTAATCTTTACGCCAGCCAAGGGCGGTGGGCACCGGCGCAACAAGCTTATTTTGATGCCTTGCGCTATGACAAAAGCCAAGCCGACTATGCGTATAACCTTGCCGTCAGTTTGGATCAATTGAATCAAGCGCGTGTCGCTTTGACTTATTATCAACGAGCGTTACAACTGGCTCAAATTCAGCCAAATCAGCCCGTTCATTTTAGTCAAACGGCGGTGCGAAAACGTGTGCGGACTATAATGGCTCACACTCGTGGCAGTGCGCTGGCAAATTTGCCGGCTGAAACTTTTTAGGAACAGTCATGGTGTCAATGTTGGATGGATATCACTACGCTAAAGAGCCTTACCGGTTCAATGTCATACCATTAAGATAGCGCGAATCCGCCAAAATGTCGCGTTTCCGAAGTACAACGAATGACGGTAAGTACAACGAATGACGGTAAGTACAACGACACAAGCGGTAAGTACAACGAATTACGGGGATAAACGAATTGGTATAATTGGTTAATCCGCGCTTGTGTAGTTGTACTCTATTTATCCTAATTCGTTAATCCGCGTAATTAGCTGTACTACGTTTATCTTAATTATACTAAGGTGCCTTTCCAAAGCGGTTTTTTTGAGGGCCATGTTGGCGATTGATGGCCCTTAAAAAAAATGAAAAATGAAAAATGAAAAATGCTAAGGTGTCTTTCCAAAGCTGTTTGGGGGCCATGTTGGCGAATTGATGGCCCTTTTCCCTAAAAACTTCATACTTGGACAAATGGGACACACCCGTAATTAGTTGTACTCTATTTATCCTAATTCGTTAATCCACGTAATTAGTTGTACTCTATTTATCCTAATTCGTTAATCCGCGTAATTAGTTGTACTCTATTTATCCTAATTCGTTAATCCACGTAATTAGTTGTACTCTATTTATCCTAATTCGTTAATCCGCGTAATTAGTTGTACTCTATTTATCCTAATTCGTTAATCCACGTAATTAGTTGTACTCTATTTATCCTAATTCGTTAATCCGCGTAATTAGTTGTACTCTATTTATCCTAATTCGTTAATCCGCGTAATTAGTTGTACTACGTTTATCTTAATTCGTTAATCCGCGTAATTAGTTGTACTAGATTGGAACAAATTCATTCCAGTGATCACTGATAACTGAACACTGAAAAACTGATAACTGAAAAAAAATGCAAGCATTGAGCAAACCACGCCGTCGCATTGGTGAAATGTTAATAGATCAACATATCATCACTGAAGACCAATTAAAAATTGCCCTAACCGAACAAAAAAAAAATCCTGAACAGCTAGGTAAAATTCTCATCAACTTGGGCTTTGTCTCCGAAGCGGTAGTACGCGATTTGATGAGCCAAGCGTTAGGGCAAGCCTGTGTCGATTTATCTCAATTGGTGGTAGATAATGAAGCCATCCGGTTAGTGCCTAAAAATTTAGCTGAGCGCTACAAGTTGTTGCCTATCAGTTTTGAGAAATCCACTAACACACTAACAGTAGCAATGGCCGATGTTTTTAATGTGCGGGCAATAGATCAATTAGCTAACGCACTAGGTGGAGCAATCAAAATTGAAACGGTTATGGCAGGCGAAGTAGAAATTGCCAATGCGATTGACAACTGGTATGGCTTTGACTTGTCTATAGACGGAATTTTGACTGAAATTGAAACAGGTGAAATCGATTATCAAAGTCTGCCCGCCAATGGGGATGAATACAGTCAGCCATTGGTGCGCTTGGTGAATGCGTTGCTGTCTGATGCGGTAAAACACGGCGCATCGGATATTCATTTTGAACCAGAAAAGGGCTTTTTGCGAATACGCTATCGTCTTGATGGCGTATTGCAACAAATCCGTAGCTTGCACAAAGATTATTGGTCGGCCATTTCGGTGCGTCTGAAAGTGATGGCGGGCCTGAATATTGCCGAAAACCGTATTCCGCAAGATGGGCGCATATCCTTAACTTTGGTGGGGCGGCATATCGACTTTCGTGTCTCAGTGCAACCAACCGTTTATGGCGAAAACATTGTGTTGCGTATTCTCGACAGTCAAAAAGGCATTATGACTTTAGAGCAACTTGGACTGTTGGAAGACAATTTGACGGCACTAAAACTCATGATAGCCCGCCCTGAAGGAGTGATTTTAATCACCGGCCCCACCGGTAGCGGTAAAACCACTACTTTGTATTCCATCCTAAAACATCTCAACCGTGAAGAAGTCAATATTATGACGCTTGAAGATCCGGTTGAGTATGTTTTAGGGCAAGTGCGACAAACAGCGGTGAATCATGCGGTGAAATTGGATTTTGCCAATGGTATTCGCTCAATAATGCGCCAAGATCCAGATATTATTCTAGTTGGGGAAATTCGTGATCATGATACCGCAGAAATGGCTTTTCGGGCCGCTATGACTGGGCATCAAGTGTATTCCACCTTACACACTAACTCCGCCATCGGCGCCATTCCGCGCTTATTAGATATTAATATTTTACCCGACATTTTAGCAGAAAATATCATAGGGATAATTGGACAACGTCTCGTCCGTCAACTTTGCCCAGCTTGCCGTTGCGCGTATTTACCCAATGATATGCACCGAAAGCTGCTGGATTTGTCTTCGACTGAAGCTATCAGACTGTATAGCCCCGCCGGATGCGAACAATGTGGACAACGCGGTTATAAAGGGCGCATAGCATTAATGGAGATTTTTCGTCTTGATGAATCTTTGCAAGATATTATCGCTCACAGCGCTACCACCTACGATATAAGAAAACATGCAAGAAATAAGGGATTTCGCACACTCGCGCAAGACGGCATACGCCGTGTGCTTGAAGGAGTTACTAGCCTAGAAGAAGTATCGCGAGTAGTCGATTTAACGAGCCGTTTAAATTCAATTGGGATGTGACATGGAGTCCAAAGCTTCAGCTTTGGAGACGGAATCCAAAACTTTGGACATGGAGTCCAAACTTTAGTTTGGCAGGACTCCAAACTTTATACTCAGCACGGACTTTTGTCATTCCGAACCCAAAGCCAGGGGTTTTTCAAAAAGTGCAAAAGTTTCCGTTGCGGAAACTTTTGCCTTTCAGGCTAAAGTTTTTCGGAGAAAAACTTTAGCCTGAAAATTTGTTCCCATCTTGAGTATAGTTTGGACGGATTTAAGGGCACTGCCTTCCTGACGTTTGGACTCCTGTTAAACTAAAGTATAAATCCCTACAACGTTTTTAGTTATCTGGAGGCGCGATGTAAGCCAATTTGCTTTGTATGGTATTGTAGGCAATACGGCAGGATAACAGGCACCTCGCTGGAGACGGACCTAGCACCGACAATTAGTAACCGATGTGCCAAGGTAAGATTTTATCTTGACACATCATCTTACAACCAAACTCGAACAAGGAGTTTAATATGTTCTTGCAACATAATATCCCAAAAAGACGATTTGGGATAGAGGTAGAGTTTCTCTTTCCGACATGGAGAGAAATTGAACGTGTTGTGAGTCAAGGATTCCCAATTTGGGTTAGTCCAAAGAAAATCCCTGATTTTGCTTCAAAAAGCAAGTTTAATCGACACCATGAGTGGAAACTCATTACCGATCCGAGCGTGAGAAATCTTGACGGTTCAGTGGGATTTGAAATAAACTCCCCTCCTCTCCAAGGGATAGAAGGATTACAAAAAATAGCCACTATTTTTGAAATGTTAAATCGTTGTGATGCCTTGGTTGATGCCACTTGCGGCTTGCATGTTCACTTCGAGATAGCTCTGGACTTTGATTTGGTGCAATTCCAAAACCTTATCAAATTGCAGTTAAATTTAGAAGACAGTTTTGATTGTCTGGTCGATTTTACTCGACGTTATGACAATGATTTTTGTAAATCCAATCTCAAGCCGTTTTATGAATGCTTTATTGATGAGTTTGGTTTTGACCAAGACGAAATTCTATGGACCGAGAAGCGACGTGCAGAGCTTGTTAGAAAAGCTTATACTCTCCTTGATGATCCTGAACTGGTCAAACAGTTCATCTTGGGTTCCAAGTACCACAAACTCAACATGAGTGCTATCAGAAAGCATGATACCGTCGAAGTCAGACACCACCAAGGCACCCTCGACCTCAATGAGGTTGTCAATTGGATCATGCTGCAAATGGCTTTGGTAGAAAAAGCCAAGAGTAGCACTAATGTTGAACCGGCTATGACGTTTTTTGATGGGCCTCAAAAGGCGTTCACCGTTTTATCGGTGAACAAAAAGGTGATACAGTACTATTTAAACAAATAATACTCAATAACAGTGCAGGTACGATTGTTCCAAATAATAGTACCTGTTCTTAATTTTACTCAGAAAGGATACCCCAATGTTACGTATCAATTTTAAAGATGAAGACACCTTATTAGAAGGTGAAACGTACCTTGAGATTTTTGAGGAATTGCAAGAATATTCATTTTTACCTGAAGACGATTTGGAAACATTCGTTAAGAGGTTTCTTAAGAAGATTCAAAAGTTCGTAAATAAAGAGGTGAACACCTCTTTTTCTGGCTACGAGGCAGCAGCTAAAGAACTTATTCGTGTAGGAGTCTTTGAAGAAGTGCGGATTTAAGGAAGTACAAACATAAGTAGGTACGCATAAATTTTTTTTGGGGTGACGGTATTACAAACATTACAAACACTACAAACACTACAAACACTACAAACACTACTAAGGGATCAATAATCCAAGGTGATTGTTGTTTGACAATTTATTTCGCATCAAGACAATCATTGGTTTTCAAGAATGGCCTATTTTAAGATTCAACCCCTTCGGGGTTGGCGCATGTCTATTACCTTTACCACAGGTTTATCTCGCATAGCGAGTTACTGCGCTTCACTAAAGCTATACTAAGCTAAATTGAGCTGAAAGTCATTCCGACAGATACGAAATCTTTTGTCACCCAATAAGATTTCTCCTAGTGTCGAAATGACAAAAAAAGCGCAAATTTGTAGTAAAGTATATTCACCTTCGGGGTTGTTGGCGCGTGTTTGATACCAAAACCCACAGGTTTTACCTGTGGCTATTATCTCGCATAGCGAGTTACTGCGTTTCATATTCAACCCCTTCGGGGTTGGGGTGTGCCCATTACCTTTACCACAGGTTTTAATTCATATTCAACCCCTTCGGGGTTGGCGCGTAATAATTAATTATTAGCCAGTCCTACTCAAGTGCGGATGGTGCGGGGGGCGGTGGTGTCTCTACCGGCTTCTCGATTCTTGTCAACTCAATTTCCCCATTTCCAGCCAGCGCATCCTCAGCGCCATAACTCTCAGGCGGTGTGCCAACACCACCGGTTATCTTATTATCTTCCAAAGTCAAACGGTATTCGCTATGACTGCCCCAACGGCTGGTGGCATGTTTGGGCTCACCAATGCTCCATGTGCGTTTCAAGCGTATCAAGTGGCGAATGTCCAAAATGGCGGGGATTGGGGCAATATCGTCACCTTCTTTGTCCTCATTATCTTCATTGATTTGCTTGACAATTTCTTTATATCGGCTGACATCCACCCAAACCGATTCGCCGTCGCCTTCCTCATCAATGAGATATTGGGTGGTAATATCGCCTGCCACTTTGGCGTGTAAAAAGCTGGAGAGTTCTGGATTTTCTCTCGTTTCGTGGATGATTTCACCACCGACAAAACCCTTTTGCACGGCTTTAAACCGTAACTCAGTTGAGTAAAGGTTATTAGCGGTTTTATATTCACCCGTCCACACGGTACCGCGCAAACGTTGTTGAAGGAGTTCAACCTCAGACTCATCTTGTGGCAGGGTTTGAAGATCAAAGGTGCCATCTTCAGTGTTAAAATCTAATGACAATATCCAATTAAATGGCGTCACTTCGTCGCCGCGAATTTCGCGAGTTTCCACGCCACCAATACGCAGCGTCTGGGTGTTTTCCGTCTGGGCGTTTTCCGTTTCAGCGTCTTGAGTCTCTGCGTCTTGAGTCTCAGCGTTTTCCGTCTCAGCTGTCGAGGGCGGTATCTCTGGAATAATGACGTAGGCTTTAGAAAAATCAACTTGATGTATCGCTTTTTCCGCGCTTTCAGCGGCTTTTTCTGGGGTTTCAGTTTCATCGGCTAAAACCGCCGGCATAGCCGCTAACAATCCAACAAAGCTTATCAGGGTAATGGTGTATTTCATGGATATCTCCTGGAGTTATACTTTACACTGTCACAATTTCAGTTTATGAAGGTGCTAAGTATATACTGCAAACGGTTAGGATTTGAAACGCAGTAATTCGCTATGCGAGAGAAACGCAGTTCTTCGCTGTGCAAGATAAAGTTTCTTCGCTGTGCGATATCACTTTTTACACACCCGCCTACCCCTCTTACTAATTATTAATAATTAATTGTTAATAATTAATTATTAATAAGCCCCCCTTACGTCAGGAGATGAACGGGGTGTGTTTTTAGTCCAATAGGAAACCGTGCAAAGTAGACTGAAAGTACAACTTCTTTTAGGAATAAACGGATTTTTAGAATTTTAAATTTGAGTTTTTTATCTGCTATAAATATTCAGATAATTATTGAGTCCCCTTTAGGGGACGAAAGCTTTCAGACATGGCTGCCAAAGAAATTATTTTTCTGAAAATCACAAGGCTTGCTAATTCAATCCCTTATTTAATTTTCACAGGCATCTGTACGTTCCGTATATAATGATTAAAATAAGCCCCGAGCGTGAAAATAATATAGGACTTACGCAGTCATGCAAATAAATCATTGATTTTATTTAAATAACTTTAAAAATAAAGGCATGGGCCTTTTAGAGCAATTAACTGTTGCTTAATTTCTATTTAAATCTATATATATCTAGTCAAATGAATAGAATATCTTGGAAAAATCAATTGCCACTTTAAAATGGGAGCAAGTGATCCTATAATGATTAGTATGGGTCATGTTGACTCATATGAGAAAAGTTTTCTCGTACTGGGTATTGATTTTGACGGTTGGTAAATTTCAGTCTCAAGCCTCGCTTTGGGGTTGAAATTTGACCCAAGCGGACTGCCTGAAAAAATGACAATACTTGGTTGCACGAAACGACGTCAATCGGATTGAGTGCCAACGGTTGGGACGGACCAACCAGGACTCTAGTTGCAATCTAAAAGGGTTATCTTTAGTCCGCGAATTACATATTCATCGTTTTGAGTCGATTTTTAGGAACAGGTAACTCACTTTATCAGCAAAAGTTTCTTCAAAACTTTTGCCTCGAATACTAAATTAGGACTTACGCACTCAGTAAACTAACTAATTGATTTTAATAGTTTAAAACTTTTAAAATAAAGGCTGTGGCCTTTTAGAGGTAACTGATTGAATAGTCAATCAATTTATTTTGTCAATGCGTAAGTCCCATAATATACCCATCATAGAAACCAAGGATCGATTCGATCCTTGGTTTGTTACCATAATTGTATGGGTATTTTATTGAGCGGCATCGCCCCAATTAGGGCCGTATAGAATAAGAATAGGCTAAAGTAAGTTAAGGTATCGAGCACCACGAGATGACGGCAGGCTGCCAAACCAATTAGACTCCGATCTTTTCTAACAAGACGGCTATCCATCCCGCCACATATCCACTACTCTCATCATCGCCCGTCCCTACTCCGCTGCCAACCGGAATCATTTGTACAACCTTCCAACCCTCTTCTAAATACTTCGTTAAATGCTCTTGCACCTCCATATTTTGTTCGTTGTCATCATCTAAAGGTATGGTAATCAGTTTTTGCATGTTAGGACTCCTTTTTGTATCATACTTAAACGTTGTTATGTCGCGTCGTCAATTTCCACACTGTTTGATGCCACAAAACCAGTAGGCCAATTATTTTGAATATATTTTACGATGAATAAGGCCTCTAATAAAGGTTTTGACACTTTTTACCCTCGCCCCTATCTCTTTTTCTAACAGCCACGGCCCCTCAAGGGGGATGAAGGCATGTCCCCTCTCCCCTTGGGAGAGGGAATACCAATGACAAAACCCATTTTTTTTAAGATATTTTTTGACAATCTTTTTAAAAGTGATAGCATATTTTCAACTTATACTTGGCTCCGCCACCAACTGAGCTGTCAGGTCTTTTGAGCGAGAAATTTTTTAACTTCAATAAGATTCCTCACGTTGATTCGGAATGACAAAAGCGCAAATTGTGCCAATGCTGAGTATAAATGTACACAAGTACCCAAGCACAGCCTCGTCTGGGGTGGTGAAAATGATTAGCGCTCTATGCCCCACCGATGAAAGGATTTTGGATGAAAGGATTTTGGATTACAAATACTTCACGATGGCACAAAAACGGGATCAAACTACCCAAACAGCGATATTTTCATCACCCCAAGCCTCGTCTGGCCCCCCTAAATCCCCCTAACCCCTTTTGAAAAAGGAGGGACTTTGTTGAAAAAGGGGTGATTTATGCTTAAGTATACTCAGCGTGGGCATAATTTGCACTTTTGTCCGGCACGAGAGAAGCGAGAAATCAAGCGTGAATATCAGCGTGATTTCTCGCCGGATATTCTTCCCAAAAAAGTTGAAGTTGTGCCCGCGTGCAGTATAATTATACCGGACAAACTGAGCCAAAATGTCATTTCGGGCTTTGCGGTAAATCTTTAATAAATTCAATAATATTCCTCAAGTTCCCACACTGAGTCGGGACTCGGAGTGACAAAAACCTAGGGGACGGTGTAAAGTATCGTTCTACTTTGTCACATTCAATCGATTGAGGAGTTGTAGGGGGCCGATTAAGCGCAAGCCGATCCACCCACTCCCCTTAAGTCTAACCAAGTATAATTATACGCAGCTTGAACACAACGTCAGAGTTGAAAACAGTCGCAGCGGCCAGTAGCAAAAAAGTTATTTTATGACAACGCCTTAGCGCAAAATACACCTATTTTTTGTGCTTTATGGCCTTCAATTTCTCTCGTTATACTCAGCACGGGCATAATCGACACTTTTGTTTGTTATTTCGAGTCCCTTTGATCGGAGGGAACTTGATTTGTCATTTCGATCGGATCGATATGACAGAAAAGTTCAATTTGTGACCGTGTTGAGTATATAACGGATGAAAGGGGAGGCCAGAAACGACGGGAAATCCCCCCTTTAAAAGGGTTAGGGGGAATTTATCATCCACGAAAATACCCGAAAAATATTTGAGGGCCAGCGATTTCATAAAATATTGATTTTTAAGCTATCCCCAAAATTCGTTACAATCAGAGCATCGCTCAAAACTCATCAAAAATGGCGATTCGCTATTCGCCATAAACCTGTGCGGTAACATCGTTTCGCTATTCGCGATTATCTAGGTCCATTAAGTTAAATAGGGAGTCTCTAACAATGAGTATCAACAAAATTCTTGCCGTTGACGATTCAAAAGTTGATCTGATCAATCTTCAAAACATTATTTCTGATGCCGGCTACGAAGTTCTCACGGCGGCATCGGGCCAAGACGCGATTGATAAAGCGACGGCCGAAAAGCCTGATTTGATTTTCATGGATGTGGTAATGCAACACATGGACGGGTATCAAGCTTGTCGGGAATTGACCCATAACGATGCCACCAAAGATATTCCGATTATCTTTGTCACCAGTAAAGGCCAAAAGGCCGATCGCGTGTGGGCCGAAATGACGGGGGGCAAAGGACTGGTACAAAAACCCTATACCCCAGACCAGATTATTGAGGAAATCAATAAGTTTAAGTAGCCATTGTCTGTTAAAAACCTCAGAATCATGCCTGATTCTGAGGTTTTCCAGGAATCCAAACTTTGCTCCAGTTTCGCTCCTCGAAACGGGAGCGTCGGCAAAAGTTTCGCAGAGCGAATTTTTCTTTTTAGTTTGGCAGTCGTCCAAACTGTTTGCCATTTTTGAAAACGGTTTTATGGCCCTCAAACCAGCACCAATAACCATAGAAAATTAATGGTCAAACTGACTCCTAATAACAACTACAAGGATTGAATAATGCCGCGGATTTATCCTTGTTTATTATACCCAATCCTTGTTGTTTGTAAGGCCGTACTTTAATTTGAAACTTCCAACGTCGGCAAAAGTTTCGCTTCGCTGTACTTTTGCCGACGTAATGGTTTTATGGCCCTCAAACCAGCGCCAATAACCATACAAAATTAATGGTAAAACTGACTCCTAATAACTACAAGGATTGAATATAAGCAGGGATTTATCCGCAGCTTTATCCCAATCCTTGTTGTTTGTAAGGCCATACTTTAATTTGAAAACTTTCAACGTCGGCAAAAGTTTCGCTTCGCTGTACTTTTGCCGACGTAATGGTTTTATGGCCCTCAAACCAGCGCCAATAACCATACAAAATTAATGGTAAAACTGACTCCTAATAACTACAAGGATTGAATATAAGCAGGGATTTATCCGCAGCTTTATCCCAATCCTTGTTGTTTGTAAGGCCGTACTTTAATTTTAAAACTTTCAAATGGTTTTATGGCCCTCAAACCAGCGCCAATAACCATTTAAAAAAAAGGGTATTTAGCTGCCCAAAGGTGGCTAAGCCCCCCTATGTCGCCATAGGGGACTCGCCTTCAAAACCGTGCATGAGAGTTTCCAACTCACACGGCTCCGTAAGGAAGGTGTTACATCCTCACACCTAGAGGACATTCTGTCCCCA
>Ga0190315_1000439_pt1 | contig 21143 bp, 10 predicted proteins | sample 48701101_MG_FD_161673 | JGI IMG/M metagenome (GOLD analysis project Ga0190315, IMG submission 161673) | Hydrothermal vent sediment bacterial communities from Southern Trench, Guaymas Basin, Mexico - 4870-11-0-1_MG | ecosystem: Environmental > Aquatic > Marine > Hydrothermal vents > Sediment ...
GAATATTGGTCAGTTTTTTCTGCTTTCATATAAGTCATTAATCTATTTTGCCTCTAAACGACCGTGGCACATTATGACGAATTAAATTTATTATTTCCTTGATTTAGGTCATTTACTTTTGGTCTGAAAGGTAGTATAGGGCTTTGCTTCTAAAATAAATTATAAATTATCAATTATTAATTTTTAATGTTCAATAACGAGATAGAACGCTGATGCAAACTCAAGTTGGAACGTCAAATTCGCAAACTCAAGTTGGAACGTCAAATTCGCAAACTCAAGGCGTGTTTATCAAAGATGTGGATTGTTTATTTATAACGCTAAAGACGCTAAAGACGCTAAAGAAGTGCTCTCTAAAATTGATGCGTCTCTTGCGTCTCTTGCGTCTTTTGCGTTTATTAGCTAACAAGATGTTCTCAGATTGATTTATTGTTTCCAATTATCCAATTTCAAAGGATAACCTAAAGCTTGAAAGTCATCAGCTTTTTGTCTCACTAAAGCATTTTTTCCTTTGATAAGTACTGAAGCATAAATTTTCAGGTATTTTAATAGAAGCAATGTTTATTTGTAATTAGAGACGCTTCGCGATCGCGTCTCTACAATTCGCGGTTTCGTTTCGACGCGATGCCGAGCAAATCTTATGCGGTAAAATACCTGTTTATTTGTGGTTCAGTACTTAATCTCAGACAAAGTGTCTGTATCAAGTAGCGATTTATTCATTTTCATCAAAATACCTCAAAGGATAATTTTCACAGGCTTGCATCGCGTCAGCTGTGATTTGATCAATGAGTTCAGCTTCATCCGCAAATAGGCCTAATAATTTATCCTTTTTCACTGTCTCAAGCGGTTTAGATAATTCAGGGTTTTTAACGGGTAATTCATCATCCTGTATAATCACCAGCACCTTTATTGGCCGTTGCCGCCATTGTCGTGGTATTTGATCAAGCCACTGTAAACAATCGTTGTTTAATAAGGCATTATAAGTTTGTAACATATTTAACTCTCCTTTTGAGTGATCAGTGATGAGTTGACTTCGGATAGAACGCTGATTGTCATGATTGAACTGATGCCACTTAAGAAGTTTTTGCGCGCAAAAACTTCTTAAGTAAAACGCTGATTTTAATATATCCTTTTTAACCGTATCAAGCTTTTTGGATTTAAAGATGAAAAATATCCTTCTCGTCATCCTTACTTTTGGCTAGGTTTGTGGTGTTTGTGGATGGATTATAAAAACAATAACGACAGAGATTAAATATAATAAGGGATTAAAATCAAAAAATATTCGGTTTATCCTTTCTTATATACAATCCTTGTAGTTCTCCTTTTTCGCTGAAATTGGAGTACACACTTTAGTTTGTTTGGCTAAGGCTTGTAATAGCCGTTCAATTTCGATTTCTCTATTTTGATACCAATCTGCTGACCAAATCCGATGCAATTTCCAGCCTTTGCTTTCTAATATTTCTTGCCGTAGTCTGTCTCTATCTCGGATGGAGTCGGTGGCGTGGTAATTCGCGCCGTCGTATTCTATGCCTAATAGGTATTCATGGGGCCTCGAAGGGTGGCATACGCCCAGCTCAATGCGAAAGCCGGCCACGCCGACTTGGGCTACGCTTTGATATCCGTGTTCTTGAAGAATTTTAGAAATCGCGATTTCAAAATCATTGTTGCTGGCTTGGCCGCTTGATTTATTGGCTAAATGTCCCGTTTCTGCATATTCTAAATAGCTTTTGAGTATGTGTACACCGCGTTTGGAACTGCTTTTTAAGACGATATCACTGGCCCGTAGGGCCGTGAATAATGCTAACCGTTTTTTGGCGCGTGTGAAGATGACGTTCAATCTTCGCCACCCTTGTTCATTGGAAATCGGGCCGAAGCGTTGAAAGACTTTGCCGGTTTCTGGATCCGGGCCGTAAGTCGTTGAGACGAATATCACGTCTCGTTCATCCCCTTGCACGTTTTCTAAGTTCTTGATAAAAAAGGGTTCAGCACTCTTTTCGGTGGCCTTGATTTTCTCTTCTATTCCGGTGTCTTGTTGACACTGTTTGTCCAATAGTTCTGTAATCAGTTCTTGTTGTTTTAGATTAAAGGTGGCGATACCAAGGCTTAAATGAGGGCTGCTGTTTAAATGGGCTACGATGGCCGTCACAACGGTTTCAGCTTCTTTCTGATTACGGCCCTTTAAATAGCTCGCTTTTTCAATGTAATTGAGATGCAGCCCGTATTCCTGATCTTGGGTTCGCGGGGCGGGGAAGACGATCAGTTCGTCGTCATAAAAATGATGGTTGGAAAAGGCTATCAAGTTTTCATGCTGGGAACGGTAATGCCACCGTAGTCTGCCTCTTGAATAAAGGCTGAAACACATATCTAAAATGGATTCTTGCCCGTCTACTATCGTGCTCTCCTCTTCTTCATTCACCAGTCGTTCAAAAAATGGGGTGGGGGGCAATTGTTTTGGATCGCCGACTATCACTATTTGCTGACTTCGCGCTATCGCGCCTAATGCGTCTTCAGGGCGAATTTGTGAGGCTTCATCCATGATGAGTAAATCAAATTCAATTTGCCCAGGTGCGAGATATTGGGCGACGGAAAGTGGACTCATCATAAAACACGGTTTTAAAGCTTGTAAGGCTTTGGTGGCGCGTCTGACTAATTGGCGGATGGGAATATGTCGCCGCTTCTTATTCAATTCATGTTCTATCAAGCTTTTTTCTGTGAAGCTACTCACTTTGCCAGTATTGTTGCCTTGTGGAATCGCGCGTTGAGCGACTTGGTAAGCAATCCGTTGGCGGTAGGCTTGCTGTAATTGTTTATCTAATTCCGCAAACTGTTGGCGGAGAGTTTCATAATGGATGCGCGTGAATTTTGCCAGAATGGGGTGTTGGTTGAACAGTGCTCGCGCTAGGCTTTGATAAAAGGCGTATTGATAATGCAATGCCGTTTGTTGAGCTTGAATCTTTCCTGCGATCAGGGCTTCGGTTATCACACTTAATCCTATCTCATCAATGTCTTGTTTTAAGTTGTAAAAGAGTGAGAGTGTGCCTAACAAATTGACGGTGGCTTGGCAAGTGCTGGCAGTGCTGGCAATCTGTTCTAAAGTACAAGGCTTTACGCCGCATTTAAACCATTTTTGGATGTCTAATTCTCCAAAAGCAGCCAATTGGCGACAGTATTCCGAAAATTGGACCAGATAAGCGTTATTTTTGGTTAAGAGTTCATGAAAGACTGGCGCTCTCACGCTGATATCACTGATGATCCAATGCAAGAGCGATGTGGGCAAGTTGCCAATCGTTTGTAACCGTGTTATCCAATCTGCCAGCCCAAAAAGCGCACCGGCCTCTGTATCAATGCCTTGATAGTTTTTACCCAGTAATTTTTTCAAGGCCTGATTTTTTTCATAATGATTACGAATCTGCCAAGCTTTGAGTAAATTTTGCACCGCGCTTTGTACCGAAATAACCTTTTTATCTGTGAGGTGGGGTAATTGTCGCTGTAAGCCTGGCGCTAATTCAGCCACTAGGCGACGGCGTTCTAGCAATTTTTCAACAAATTCATTGACGCATAAATGCGGTTCAACAGGTATATTTAATTGTGTTGCCGCTTTCGTTACTCTTAGCCATTGCTCATACTTGACGGCCGTTGTTTTGAAAATATAGCGGCACGGATCGCTTTGCTGCGCTAGGATCTGTTGGGCTTCTTCTGTACCCAGCACTTCAGTGAGCATTTGGGCCCAGTTTATCAATTGTTCAAGTGGTGCCCAATCGGTTTCAAGGCCGCAAAATAGGGGGCCAAATAGACGTTGATATTGCGATCTTTGGGTTTCCTGTTCTGTTTTACGCTTAAGTGTTGCGAGGGCTTCTAGTTTTCTCGCTAACTGGCTGTTATTAAACTTGGAGGTTGCAAGGAAGCTTTTGACGGCGCTTTTGCTACGCCGATATTCTGCCGATAATATGGGAAACCAGTTGTTCTGATGTTTGCGGATTTCATCCGCTAAAATCGCAATTTGTTCTGAATTGGGTAACTTATTGAGTAAAAAATACGGTTTTTGTTCAGCCCACTGTTCTGTTAAGTGAGAAAAAGTTTGACGCGCTTGTTGAAAAATAATCGGGGTTGCTTCTAGCGCATGTTCAGGGTGTTTGTAGATAACAAGGTTTTGTGGCGCGTGTTCGGCTAATTCTTTCAATTTCAGAAATCTGAGAAAACGATTGACTGATTCTGGGTTGTCTAACAAAACGTGTAACTCGTCATCCAGTTTATCACTATTTTTGATGACTATCGCGAGTTCATCAGGTGACTTATTGCCAAAGCCTAATTTTTCTAGCTTGTTTGTGCTATTGAGAATCTGTTGTAGGAATTTGATCGAATATTTACCATAGCCTAAGAATTTGACAGCTTGGTTCAGCAATTGCCGGTATTCCTTTTGCTCAGTTTGAAATTGACGAAGCTTTTCTAGCGTTCGCTTTTCCAATAATTGGAGCGCTATCTTGCTGTCAGGAAAGCTGGGTAAGGGGAGCAATACGGCCTTATCAATCTGGGTGAGTAAGTGCAATGTGGCTATATCTTTCGTGTTTTGTATTTGAGTTTCTTCAATTAAAACATCAAGATACGCTTCATGTGTTTGCGTTTTCAAAAACAGATTTGATAACAGTTCTCGAATCACTTCTTTATCCCCAGGCCATAAATGGGTGGGTTGAAAACCGTGCCAGTGTTCTATCACTTCATCAGATAGCTTGTCGTAGATTTCGCCTATTTCTTGTAAGTTATTGATTTTATTATCAAATTCTGTGCGCGAGAGGTGTAAAGGGTTGGGTATTTCAAAATGCAAGGGTTTATCGGCCAGTTCACCCCGTAATCTTTCCAGCGCCCAAAATACCTCATAAATGCGTTCATCATGAGGCCCGACAATAGTATTGACTAGATTGGCGTAGTCTTGCAATTGTTGTTTTTTGGCCTTCAGTTCTTGAATAGTGCCTTCTAATTGGATCACATCCTCGAAAGTTTGATCAAGGCGCTTTTTCAGATTAGCATGTAATTCGGCTTTTTGAGTTTTATGGCTATGTAGTTCAAGGCAAAATTCCCCTAAACCGGCTTTATCTAAACGAGCGGCCACCACATCTAAGGCCGCTTTTTTCTCTGCGACAAATAACACCGATTGCCCTTGAGAAAGGGCGGCGGCGATCAAGTTGGTAATGGTTTGGGATTTACCCGTACCAGGCGGCCCTTCTACGACAATATGCTTTTTTTGGCGTAAGGCGGCCATAATCACGGCCTGTTGAGAGCTATCCGCATCAAGAATTAAGGGCAAAATATCATCTGCCTCCTCTTTTTCAAAGGGCAAAATCCCACCGGCCCCTTTTTCAAAAGGGATATCGCCTAGAATGGGTTTGAGATTAGCATTGTCTGTCAATTGAGCGTCATCGGGCCAGTTTTCATTATCTAAATCTTTGTACATGACTAATTTAGTAAAACTAAAAAAGTCTAAGCGGATAGTGGGCACGACTTGCCAGCGGGGTATTTTTTGAATCACTGAAGCGACTTGTTCTAAGTAAGTTGCTGGCAATATTTCTTCTGAAAAAAGAGGTAACGCTAAATTAAAATCATTGGCTAATTTTTCGGATAAGGCAATATTGGTTTCAACGCCTTCGTCACGGTATGAGAGCATGTAATCGTAGGTTGATTCAGCCGGTAGAAGCGTTCGTTCTAATTTGACAGGAATCAGAATCAGCGGGGCTTTAATGGATTGTGTCGCATTAGCGTCTTCATACCATTCCAAAAAACCGACAGCCAGATATAATAAATTATTACCCGTTTCTTCTATGGCGCTACGCGCTTCCTGCGCCAATTTTTTACAACGCCGTGCTAACACTTCTTCGTTATGAGCGGTTTGTAAGGCGATGTCTTTTATTTTTTTTGATTTCTCCTGCAATTGACGACGGTAGGGTTTTGGTAAGTCTTCGCAACTGACATTGATTGTCGGCGCGTTTTCCCGTAATGTCTGGCAAATGGGCCGGGGTACAAAAATCAAGCTTTTACCTTCAGGCATCAATTTATTAAATAATTGATCCAGTGGCATGTCTATGAGATGCACAGTCCGCGCTTTTTCCTTGTAATTGAGGAGTTGATTACGTTTGGAAATATCTAATAAACGTTGATGGATTGTGTATAATGATTGGGTTGTGATGTTGTCGTTCATTTTTCAGTTATCATTTTTCAGTTATCAGTATAAATCAGAAAGCGTGCTTGTTAGATATAGATGTTCATAAATTTTTGGGCAACCACAAGGGATTGCCCCTACAATTGATGTTTTTCACACAAAAATGCTATAATCCGTTGTTTGAGCTTGTAGAAAAAGCGTTCTATCTGTCTATAATGACATCACCCACATTGAATCACTAAGTACTGAACCATAAATTTTCAGGTGCGTAGGGGCAATCCCTTGTGGTTGCCCTTTGCTGTAAAATACCTGTTTATTTGTGCTTCAGTACTTACCTTTTAATTTAAAATTGAAATGAAAGTCATTACCCTATTAATTATTTGGAGCGAATTATGCCACAAAATTGGGTTGAGACAGAACGTTTGCGGCCAGAGTCTCCCTTTCTGTCTTGGAAACCACGCAGCCTTAAAGTGATGCCTCATCCGCCTCAGTCGATTGAGATTGAGGCAAAAAATGGATCATCTCAGTCGGTACTGTTATTCCCAGTATCTTGGAAAACTTATGATAGTCTTTTTAATGATTTACTTGATAAAAGTGCGATACGTTTGACTTATGCTCAAGGTTGTTTAGAAATTACGATGACTTTATCACCTGTACATGAAGAATATAGTTCATTGATTCACGACTTGATTGTGATATTAAGTGATGAACTGGATATCGAGATACGTTCTCTAGGCTCGACTACTTTGCGTCGTGAAGATATTGAGCGTGGTTTAGAGCCTGACAATACTTATTATATTCAGCATGATGCCCTCGTCAGAAATCGGGAAGATAGAATGAAGCTTGATTTAATGCAACTGCCTCCCCCTGATTTGGTTGTCGAAATAGATATTACCCATCATTCAATCGAAAAATTACCGATTTATCTGGCCTTAGGTGTACCTGAAGTTTGGCGTTATAACGGAAAACATTTGCAAATTTATCAATTGCGTCAAGAGCAATATGTGCTTTGTGAAGGTAGTCCCACGTTTGCCCAATTACCGATTCAAACGATCATACCTCAATTGATTGAACACAGTTTTAAGCGTGGTAATCGGGCAGTGAGACGCGCCTTTCGGGAATGGGTTAATTCGGTGGTCAAAAAAGTGTAATTACCCTTCAATTATCGAGAAAAGGGGCAACCACGAGGGATTGCCCCATTCGATAAATCACAAATCACGAATCACGAACGCTTTTGTCAATCGCCGCTTTGGCTTCTTGTGCGTCTACAGCGGCTAATGCGCTTAAATTCACCACGCCACGCGTCATGACGACGCGGCTTAAGATGTGGACGGATTGACGCATACCTAACAAAATAGGCCCTACGGAAACACCATCAGCTAAGGCTGTTAGCGCGTTAAAGGTAATATTGGCGGAATCTAAATTGGGCATGATGAGCAAATTCGCTTTACCTTTTAAGTGAGATTTCGGATAGAGGCGTTCGCGGATTGTTTCACTCAAGGCAGCATCGGTTCGCATTTCGCCGTCGCATTCTATTTCTGGCATGTTTTTATGAATCAAACTCAGTGCTTCACGTAATTTGATGGCAGAAGGATTATCGGTACTCCCGAAATTGGAATGAGAAACGAGGGCGATTTTGGGGATGATACCGAAACGCTTGACTTCGTTGGCCGCTAATTCGGTAATTTCGGCCAGTTGTTTGGCATCAGGTTCATAATTCACGTAAGCGTCTGCAATAAAATAAGTGCCTTTGTCTAAAATCAGTAGCTGCATGGCTGCTGGACAGGAAACCCCTTCACGCAAACCAATAATATCTAAGGTGTGCTGCAGGTGTTGTTGGAAAGTCCCAACCGGCCCGGCTATCAAGGCATCGGCATCACCGCGTCGTAGCAATAGCGAAGCGAGAACGGTGGTGTTGCTACGCACAACAACATCGGCTTGTGCGGGCCAAACGCCCCGCCTACCCATGATCTCATGGTATTCTTCTGCTAAAATCGCTTGGTTAGTATAATTTTGTGGATCAATCAGTTCAAAATCAACATCGGGACGAATCTGCAAACGTAATTGTTTGATCAGTTGGCTGATGACTTTATGCCGGCCGACGACAATGGGATGGAAACATTTCTCTTCTGTAAGCACTTGCACGGCCCGCAATACGCGGCGATCTTCTCCTTCAGAGAAAATAATCCGCTGGGGATTCTCCTTGGCACGAGTGAAAACGCTTTTCATCACGTTAGTCGAGCGGTGCATGTATTGCGACAACTTTTCTTGATAAGCGTTAAAGTCTTTAATGGCGCGTGTCGCTACGCCAGTGTCCATGGCCGCTTTCGCGACTGCTGGCGGAATGACTGTTATCAAGCGTGGATCAAATGGTTTAGGAATGATATATTCCGTTCCAAAGTTTAATTCTTGTCCGCCGTAGGCCAGAGCCAAGATTTCTGAAGCCCCTACCGTCGCCAGATTGCTTTCCGTTTTGGTCACCAGATCGGCAATGGCCCGCACACAGGCTAAACGCATTTCTTGATTGATTTGTGTCGCGCCGACATCTAATGCGCCGCGAAAGATAAACGGGAAACACAGTACATTATTGACTTGATTCGGATAATCGGAACGCCCTGTTGCAATAATGGCTTTAGGCCGCACGGCACGCGCTTTTTCAGGCATAATTTCTGGTGTGGGGTTGGCCAGTGCAAAAATTAAGGGTTGCTCAACCATCTTGTCAACCATTTCTGGCTTGAGTACGCCGCCGATGGATAAACCCAGAAAAATATCAGCCCCTTCAATCGCATCGTCTAAGGTACGCATATCGGTTTCAATGGCAAACGCTTCCTTAGAGGGAACCATGCGTTGAGGACGCCCTTTGTACAGCACACCGACGGAGTCTGTGACAACAATATTTTCTTTCGATATCCCCAAATTAACCAGTAATTTTAAACAAGCAATAGCAGATGCGCCTGCCCCCGAAGTCACCAGTTTCACTTCAGACAACTCTTTACCAATCAATCGCAACCCATTGAGTACAGCTGCGCCAACACAAATGGATGTGCCATGTTGATCGTCGTGAAAGACCGGAATATTCATACGCTCTTTCAGTTTTTGTTCAACGAAAAAACATTCCGGTGATTTAATGTCTTCGAGATTAATCGCACCAAAGGTGGGTTCTAATCCGGCGATGATCTCGACCAATTTTTCAGGGTCTTTTTCATTGATTTCAATATCAAACACATCAATGCCGGCAAATTTTTTAAACAGCACCGCTTTGCCTTCCATCACGGGTTTAGAAGCTAACGCGCCGATAGAACCTAATCCCAGTACGGCAGTCCCATTAGTAATCACCGCGACTAAATTGCCGCGTGATGTGAGGGTAGACACTTCTTTTGGATCGCGGACGATTTCTTCACAAGCGGCTGCCACACCTGGGGAATAAGCCAATGCTAAGTCACGTTGGTTAGCAAGCGGTTTTGTCGCTTGTATCGCTAATTTGCCCGGCTTGGGAAAACGGTGGTAATACAATGCACTTTCACTTAAATCATCAGCCATTATATATATATCCTTTTTGGGTTTGAGGTGAGGAGAATGTTTAGTTTAATTGATTAACTGATGTTACGCACTCAACTTCTGTGTCTATTCAAACATCTGAATTGATATTTAAATTTTTTAAATGAATTTTTTTTTATCAATAAGTTATGAATTAAAATCAGCTGTGTAGATTTGCTCTGCAGAGCAAATCTGGCATTGAGACGCGAGGCATCGCGTCTCTACTGGCATATCGCAAATCTGGCATTGAGACGCGAGCATCGCGTCTCTACTGGCATATCGCAAATTGGGCATTGAGACGCGAGCATCGCGTCTCTACTGGCATATCGCAAATCTGGTGTCGATTTGCTCTGCAGAGCAAATCTGGCAGATTAACTTTTGGGCCCGTTTTTTATCAAAAAAAATCTGGGTGCGTAACATCAGTGATTAAAATCAATTTATTGTTTTGATAAATTTTGATAAATATTAACTCATTTTTAAATCAATTTATTGTTTTAATAAAGTATTAGGCTCTTCAAAACAAGTTGTTTGCCCACCACAAGGGCTTTCGCTACGGATTGCACCATTGGTTAATCTACCCGCAATCGGGCTTGCGCGCTGGGCTTGCACCTACGGTTACCACCAATGGGTTGCCCTTTTGAAAATAATGATTTGAAACGCTATAGAAAAAGGCACCTGAAACAGATTGAGATTAGATTGTAGTAGCAAACCAGTATATCTGCTCTTGGATTACCTTGATATTCAAATTTAGTATATTATTATATTCTGTTTAAGGTACATTTTTAACCACAGAGGAATATGGCTATGCGTAGAATGCTTTATTTTATGTTGCCCGATGTGGCGCATTGCAAATCGCTCGTCACTTCACTACGAAAAGTAGGGCTTGTAGAACAAGATATCCATGTCGTGGCACGTAACGATATTCCACTAGAAGGTTTACATCAAGCGTCTGCATTGCAAAAAACGGAACTCGCTTATGGCTTGGAATTAGGAGTAGGTGTGGGCGGTATCGCCGGTATGTTGGGTGGTTTATTGGCAATCACTTTTCCGCCAGCTGGTGTGGTGCTTGGCGGTGGCGCTGTTCTTCTTGCAACGACGATAGCAGGTGCGGGTTTCGGTACCTTGCTTTCAGCTTTGATTGCCCGTGATATACCTAATCACGAGTTAGAAGCTTTTCAAACCCGTATTGCTGAGGGAGAGATTTTGCTGATATTGGCAATACAAACCTCGCGAGTTAAAGAGATCAGTCGATTAGTTAGAATCACTCATCGGGAAGCGGAAATTGGTGTTGTCAAACCCTCTGCTTGGCAAAAAACGTTTACCCATTTTGAAGCACGTCACCCCTGAGATAGATAAATCATGCGAATTTTAATCATGATCGTTGTTCCGATTCATTTATGCTAACAAATGTTAACAATAGCACTCTTTTCAAATAAGTACTGAAGCACAAATAAACAGGTATTTTAGCGCAAGGGGCTTGCTTTTATTAAAATACCTGAAAATTTATGGTTCAGTACTTAGATATCGTTTTATTTTTAATTGACAATACTCAATCACTATGCGCCATCAATTAAATCAATTAGGGCAAAACAAAATTCCCTTTCTATTTGTGATTGATTTTGAAGTCAAAAATTTTTATATCGCGCCGTTTGACAAACTAGACAGTCAGATTTTATTTTCAATCAATGGATTTTCTAATGTCACCGAAACACAGTATGCCAAAAATCAACGCCCTCAGAGATTTCAATTAAAAAAAAAGCGGTTAGTTTTGCAAGATACACGGCCGCATTTAACCGTGTTATCAAAGAAATGACTGAAGGTAATACTTATTTACTCAATTTAACCTTTCCAACCGAAATAGAATTAGAAGAGACTTCACTATTAAATCTCTTTCTTGCCAGTCAAGCCCAATTTAAACTGTATTTTAAAGATCAATTTATTACCTTTTCGCCTGAAAGATTTATTCAAATAAAAAACAACCTGATTAAAACCTATCCCATGAAAGGCACCATTGATGCCTTGATTCCAAACGCTGAAGAAAAAATTTTAGCCGATGAAAAGGAAAAAGCAGAACATACGATGGTAGTCGATTTACTGCGAAATGATTTATCAATCGTCGCGAAAAAGGTGAAAGTCAATCAATTCAGATACTTAGACCAAATAAAAGCGGGCCCGAAAACCCTTTTACAAGTCAGCTCGGAAATTGTGGGCGTTTTAGACAATAATTGGCGTGATAAAATTGGTGATATTTTACTATCCCTCCTACCAGCTGGATCGATTTCAGGCGCTCCAAAAAGAAAAACCCTTGAAATTATCAACACCGTTGAAGGGTACAAACGGGGTTTTTTTAGCGGCGTATTTGGCTACTTTGATGGTAACCAATTAGACAGTGCCATCATGATTCGCTTCATAGAAAAAAAGGGCAAGCAATTGATTTACAAAAGTGGTGGTGGTATTACCATTGACAGCCAGATCACATCTGAATATCAAGAAATGTTAGACAAGGTTTATATTCCAACCCTATAGATGTTCAAATCATTTTAGGGCGTGTTCGCCCTTTTGCCGTAATTATCTCATAACGTGAAATAAAAATGTTAAGACGCTTTCTGACAAACGCCCTATTCTTTTTATTACCAGCCTTTATTATTGGTATTGTGATTTATCACCAAGAACTCAATCGCGAAAAAACTGTTTTAGAAATCCAAGCTATTGAAAGCTTACAGGGGCAAAATGAACAAATTCTCAATGAATTTAACTATATTGTATCGGATTTAATGTTCTTAGCGGAACAACATGAATTACTACGCTTATTTGACAAGGCTACCCAAGAACAACGCCTTATGTTGGCAACAGAATATCGTTTATTTGCGGCCAAAAAAAAGCTTTACGATCAAATTCGTTTTTTAGATGAAACAGGGATGGAAATCGCTCGCGCCAATTTTAATGCCGATCATCCCGCTATTGTGCCAGTTGATAAACTTCAAAATAAAGGAAAACGATACTATTTTCGGGATGCTTTTTTGTTAGAACGAGGCGAAGTATTTGTTTCACCATTTGATCTCAACATTGAAAACGGACAAATAGAAGCCCCTTTAAAGCCGATGATTCGATTTGGTACACCCGTATTTGATCAGGCTGGACAGAAACGGGGTATCGTATTGCTCAATTACCTGGGATCAAGACTACTGACAAAACTTGAACAAAGGGCCGCTAACGCTTCCAGTGATATTATGCTAGTGAATGCGAAAGGATTCTGGTTAAAAGGCACTCAACCAGAACAGGAATGGGGCTTTATGTACGGTCGTGACAACACGTTTGGCAACTCGTTTTCAGAAGAATGGCAACAAATCATTAAAACTCAATCAGGCCAATTTGATACGAATAATGGTTTATTTACCTTTCAGACTATCTATCCTCTTTTAGATCAAAAATCCAGCACTGGGGCACAACAGGCTTTTTCCCCAAGCATGACTTCATTGGGGGCACAAGACTATTACTGGAAGATGATATCGCATGTGCCCGCCTCAAGATTACAGGCCATATCACGTCAGATTATAAGCCAAATGGCAATACCCGCTATCGCACTGGTCTTGTTCATTTTGGTGATTATTGCCTTTTTAACTCAAAGCCGTATCAAACATATTAAGGCAGAAGCCGCTTTACGAGAAAGTGAAGAACGATTTAAAGCCATTGTCGCGGCGATTCCGATTCCCATGGCGATTACCCGTCTTTCCGACGGTTGTTTTTTGTATGCCAATGAGCACTATGGAGACTGTTTCAACATTTCACCTGACCAGTTGATAGGTTTGACATCCCATGACTTGTGGAATGACCGGGAAGAATTATTAGCCTTACTCAAAAGGGATGGTTATATCCACAATCTGGAATTGAAAACGAAACCGATTAATGGCAAGTCTTTTGGGATAATGGCCTCATTTCGTCCCATGACTTTCAATGGTGAATCGGCCATGATTAGTGTCGTTTACGACATCACCAAGCGCAAACAAGCTGAAAAGAAACTTCAAGAGCAACATGAGTTTTTGCAACATGTGATTGATTCGCTTGATCATCCCTTCTATGTCATTGATGTGAACACGTACCAAATAGGTGTAGCCAATTTTGCTACAAAAAAATTGGGGTTGTATCCAGGTGCGACTTGTTATACGCTGACGCATCTACGAAGCGAACCTTGTACTGGCGTAAACGATCCATGTCCACTCCAAGACATCAAGAAAACTAAAAAACCGTTTATTGTCGAACATATTCATTTTGATAAAGCAGGCAATCCGATAAATGTCGAAGTACATGGCTTTCCGATTCTGGATCGTCATGGCAATGTGAGCCAAATGATTGAATACTCTCTGGATGTCACAGAACGCAAGCGAACCGAAGAACAACTTTACAAACAAAATGAGGAACTACAAGTTCAAAATGAACAACTGGATGCTTTTGCCCATCAATTGGCAGAATTACAAAAGCAAAAAATTTATCAACTGAATAAAGCTTATGAACGTTTTGTACCCCGTGAATTTTTAGCTTTGTTAGATAAAAAAAGCATTATTGATGTTCAATTAGGTGATCAAGTTGAAAAAGAAATAACGGTTTTATTTTCCGATATTCGGGGATTTACCCGTCTTTCTGAAAAAATGACACCACAAGACAATTTTGAATTTATTAATACCTACTTAGGGCTAATGGAGCCGATTATTCATCAACATAACGGATTTATTGACAAATATATTGGCGATGCCATTATGGGCTTGTTTCCCACCCATGCCGATGATGCCGTCAAAGGCGCGATTGCCATGTTGAAAAAACTCAGGCAATTTAATCCGATTTTACAAAAAAGGGGCAAACAAACCATTGAAGTCGGTATTGGTTTAAACACCGGTTTACTCATGCTTGGCACAGTAGGGGGTCAAAATCGCATGGATGGCACTGTGATTTCAGATGCGGTGAATTTAGCCTCTCGTGTCGAGCAATTAACCAAAACCTATGGTACCTCTCTATTGATTACAGAGCAAACTTATCAGAAATTAAGCGATCCTTCACACTATAAAATTCGCGTGATTGATCGTGTGACAGTCAAAGGCAAAACAGAACCGGTAACCATTTATGAAGTATTTGATGCCCTGCCCCCTATTTTTATTGAACTGATCTCAAAAACATTGCCTTATTTTGAACAAGGTTTTCAGTCTTTTCATGATGAAGAATTTGAAAAAGCACAAGGGTTTTTTGAGAAGGTTTTACAAATCAACAATCATGATCAAGCGGCACAGGTTTATTTAGAACAATGTAGAACAGTGTTAGGGATGATGATACCTGAAAACCCCAGTATTTTGATTGTAGATGATATGCCTTTCAATATTAGCCTGTTATCTACTTTTCTAGGGCTTCACAACTTTGAAGTATTAGTCGCCAACAATGGATACACGGCACTGGAAATGCTTGAAACGAAACGGCCGCATTTAATTTTGTTAGATGTGTTAATGCCGGGAATAGACGGTTTTGAAACTTGCCAACGACTCAAAGAGAAAGAAAAATTCAAAGACATCCCAGTGATTTTTATGACGGCTTTATCCGATACTGTCAATAAAGTCAAAGGGTTAGATTTAGGCGCTGTAGATTACATCACGCGCCCATTTCAACAAGAGGAAGTGTTAGCACGAGTTAAAACTCACATACATATTCGTTATTTACAACAACAACTTCAAGCGAAAAATACCGAATTAGAGATTCATAATGTGAATCTCAAAGACAGAATTAAAACGTTGACCATGCAAACTCATTTATTCTAGCTTATATAGCGTTTCCCGATTGAATGAAGAATTTGATTTTAGTGAAAAATTTATTTTGCAGTGGCGCAATTGCAATTTTCGTTCTAAATTTATTTTGCAGCGGCGCAATTGCAATTTTCGTTCTAAATTTATTTTGCAGCGGCGAATTTAAATATAAATGTACGTCATGAGATCGGGAAAGGCTATAACTACAAGGATTGTTTATAATAAAGGATTAGATAGTGCCAAGCTTGTAGTTATAGCGTTTCTTATCGTTATACATAAGTCAAAAATCGTCAAAAGTAGGGTGGGTAGGAGCGTAGCGGAGTCGAAGACCAGCGAAGCTAAACCCACCATTTCCGAGCCTACACAAAATTACCTTTAAAATCAAATATTTAAATACTTATGTCTAACCATGAGTTAATAGTTAATAGCCCTAAATGCAACATGGTATTGCATAAAAAAAACTTTTTAAAATCTATTTTGGAACTCCAGGTTCCACCTTTTGCCTGAAAGCCTATTCACATTCAACAACTGAAGGGCCTTAGCGTTTTAAGAATTCTTTTTTATGATTTGCCTTTGTACTTCATGCAATCGGGAAACGCTATATATGGGGTGTTATATGAGAAAACACACCTTCGGGTGGAAGCACGAAATCTTGTCTAATATAATTCTCATGCGCTAATATGCTTAAATTGGTTATAATGATAAAGTACCTTTTCTCAGACACCCCGCCATATTAGCAGAATATTAGCCGTTAAAATACTATTATGTCACCGTTTCAATAATTATGCCACCGCTTTCACCCTAAGGTGTGTTTTCTCATATAACACCCCATATATATAAGTACTGAAGCACAACAAGTATTTTAGGACAAAGGGCTAGGGCAAAGGATTGCCCAGACATAAGGCTCGTAGGGGCAATCCTTTGCCCTAGCCCCTGGTTGCTTCTATTAAAATACCTCAAAATTTAGGGTTCAGTACTTAGCGTTTCCCGATCTCATGACGTACAGTTATATTAAGAAAATCGAACCGCAAAATAAATTTTGCACGAAAATCAATCCGGCCGCAAAATAAATTTTGCACGAAAATCAATCCGGCCGCAAAATAAATTTTGCACGAAAATCAATCCGGCTGCAAAATAAATTTTGCACTCCAATCCGGCCGCAAAATAAATTTTGCACGAAAATCAATCCGGCTGCAAAATAAATTGGGAACGAAAATGATTTGTACTTAGCTTCGCTGACCTTCGGTTCATGCAATCGGGAAACGCTATATATAGCTTGTCGAGTACCTATCCTTTATTATAAATAATCCTTGTCGTTATAAATGCTTTAAAAAAGCCCGCCGAATCAATTCCACCTGAAAACGATATCCGCTACCCACAGCTTCAATCAACTCCCCTCGCAACAACTGGGATAACACATTCTCCCATTGCCCGTCTGGACAATGTTGCGCTAACTCGACTTCACTCACAACCGCACCCTCGCCCTGTGCCGCTAAATACCGTAAGACACCCCTCCCATTGTCATCAATCTCATTGCCTAAATGACAGAATAAAAACTGACTGTTTTCTAAAACTCGTGGCACAGCGGCTTCAACATCACTTACATCAGCCAAGCGTCGTTTAGCGATAGGCTGCCCATTTTTCAAATCAACCAATGCGTCACAAAGCGATTGAAGCAAGGCGGGATGTTTTCTGGTTAAATCCAATATCCGTTGGCGAGCCGTTTTATCGTAACGCAAGGCAAACTGGGGTACAGGCTGTTCAATCAACTGGCAAGCCTCATCTTCACTCAAATAACTTAAATGCACTGTGCGTACATTGATCAAATAACTGGCCCAATCGGGTAATAATTCTTCGAGAACGTGTGAACCACAAAGCAGGATTTTAAAACGAGAACGATGTTGAATTTGATGGCGTAATAGGCTCAATATATTGTCTTTATCTAAACTATTTTCGCGAAAAACCCGATCTAAGGCCGTAAACTCATCCAACATCAATAAGATACGTGCAGGTGCAACAGCTTGTTCAATTTCATCTAACCACTCATCAAATACTGAAAAAGGCCCAACCGTTAACGCTTCCCGTGTTAATGCCGGTAAAGGTAAATCGCAAGAACGTCTCATTGCACGACTCAACGTCTGCAAGAAATCAACCGTATCCTGTGCTTGTTCTAACCCCCCTTGCACATCGACAAACAAAGGCATAATCGTACTGGGCAACAACCGTCTCAAATGATATAACAAAGACGTTTTACCCATACGCCGTTGTCCATATAACAATAAGGGTGGACAACCGGATTTCAGCAATAACGCTTCAATTTGTTTACTGATAACATGACGGCCCACAAAAGTGCTTTGATATTCTTTCAACGGATTGCCCGTGATGTAAGGATTTTCAATTTCCTGACGGATTTCGATTTCGCTTGTCATCTGTTGAATATAAGCCTCCAAAACCTGTTCCCATTGAGAGACGATAGGCTGAAAACGGACAGTGTGTGCCGTTTGAGTGATTTCGCGAAAAAACTTTTCCAAAGCTTCTTGCACATCACGCAGTGCAGCACGTTGATAGTAAGTTTCCGTATACTCTAAAGCCGTCGCAACATCCTGACTGTGGCGATTGAAACTTCGCAAGAGACTACTGGCTTGCTCTAACAATTCACCCGCCACAATCTGATGTTGTACCTGAGCGATATCCTCTACCGTCTCACAACGTTCCAAACGGCGTGCATCTAATTCAATTTGCGCCGCTTTCGCAGCCCAACTTTGGGCAGAACGACTAATATAATCAATAGCCGCCTCACCTTCATCAGGATTGCGTTCATACACTTCTACCAGATAAGCTTCTAAACCAAACAGACGTAAATGTTGATACTCATCCCAAAAAGCCGCATGACAACGTAGTAAACGGGCATCCATGCCTTGATCAGCCACACCCAATAAAACTTGATGCCAAGCCATCACGAAGGGATAAAACAACAGTGGCCGCCAACTATTTATCGTCAATCCCAACAACAGGCTGATCACACTCAGCGGAATGATCAGAGCAGCCGGATAAGCTTCAGTATAAATCAGAAAGGCCCCATAAAAACCGCCACTACTTAAAGTGCCCGCTATCACCCCACTCAAAGTGTTAGCAAAACGTTTCACAAGCAAATAGGGTAATGTCCACAAAATAGGAAAGAGTAGGCTATGAACAGCGCCCACCGAAATCGCCGTACCGACAATGGGTATCCATTTATTTTCCTTATAAAGGCTGATAATGGCTACCCCTTCTGTTAAACTAAGCCCCCTATGTCACCATAGAGAACTCGTCTTCAGAACCGTGCGTGAGACTTTCACCTCACACGGCTCCTTTCCCAACTATTATTATTTGACTGCATTCCACTCGCCTATATTAAGGATTGCTTTATTAGCCTTCTTAACATCTTCGAGTGTTTTTGTATCATGACAATGTCCGTGCAGAAGTTGTAGATTTGCGTACATATCTTTGCCACCTTCCTTCTTTGGCTTAATATGGTCAACTTCCATTATATCTTCGCAACTAAACTCAAGATTACACCACTTACATTTTCCGTCTTGCGACTTCAAGAGTTTTTGAACCCTTGTGCTTAACGTTGGGTCTTTTTGACCTCTCTTAATCCAATAAACGGTGTCCCCGTCAAATATATTCTTTGTGCCTTTAACCTTTACGTGTCTCACGATTTTTGTATCACTGTGTTGTTTCAGGATATAAGTCTTGCCCTTAACCTCGGTCATGAACACCCAATTTCTGTTGCCGCTTTTCTTAAAATACTTTTCCTTAACCCACTTCAAACCCTTGTTGTTATGTCTTCTGCAAGCCCATTTCCAAGTTTTTAGCCATACTTCATGGTCAATCTTATTAAAGATATCCTTTGATACTACGTGGCTAAAATAGTTCGCCCATCCTGTGATGATTGGGTTTAGTTTACTGATTACTACTTCTTGTGGGGCGGCTCTGTTTCTTTGGAGTACATCATGAATAGCATTGAGATGTTTCTTTATGCTATCTTTACTAGGTTTAATCAGGGTTTTGAAACCTTGTTTGTTGGTCGTCACTGGGTACTGTCTTATATTGAAACCTAAGAAGTTAAACCCTGTGGATGTGTGGTTTATATGCGTTTTGCTTTTACTTAGCTCAACTCCCATTTTTTCCATACACCATTTGGCTATTCTTGCCTTGGCTTCTTCAATTACTTCCTTATCTTTGTGCAATATAACAAAATCGTCTGCGTATATACTTATGGTTAGGCCTCTTTTGTTTGCCTTTTTTTCTCCTTTCCATGTGTCCGTCCATTCGTATAACATCGTTTCCATACCCATAAAAGCTATGTTGGCTAATAAAGGTGATATTACCCCACCTTGAGGTGTACCTTTGGATGTTTTGCAGAATACTTCTTTATCTATTGCCCCAGCTTCAATCCAGGCTTGTATTTGTTTTTGGGTTTCCTTATCCGTTCTTTGAACGACCTCACTCCCCAGAATTGCTTCTGGTTTGATATTATCAAAGAACGCTGTCAGGTCTCCTTCTAACACATATTTTTGTTTCTGGCTTATACCCTTAAATATTGCTTCTATTGCATCGTGAGTGCTTCGTGCCGGTCTGAAACCATAAACGTTAGCCTCTGCCATAACTTCGTAAATTGGTTGGATACTACCTTTGCAAAGTTCTTGCTTGGCTCTATCTTCAATGGTGGGTATTCCTAATCCCCTAACTTTTCCATTAGGCTTGGGTATATATACCCTTTTTAGAGGAGTTGCTTTACCATTTAATTCCAACTTATTGGCTAATTCTAACCTTTGTTTATTGGTTTTTATTATAACCTTATTGACACCTGCTGTCTTTTTACCCCTGTTATCCTGGGTTACTTTCCTGACAGCTAACAATTTAACGAGTTTGCTTGAGTTCCAAATTCTACGAAACTTTCTAACTTGTTTAAAATCATGATACTCTACAGCCTTAGCAATACTATTCTCTAAACGCCTCGTATATTTCCTGACAGCTTTCCAATCTATATCCTGCCATTCAATATCGTCATAAGCTTCATTTCTATTCCGAAACTTGTTCATGTTTTGGGTACTGAATTATTTAGTTAATAAATATTGTTCTTAGTTGACAATGTACACGTCAGCATATCCCCTTCATTACAAAGTGGCTTTAGCTTTTTGTACAATCCTGTTAAGCCTATTTATTAAAGTTTGATAAACTCAACTCACCGTTTACTTGCTTATATATACATTTATTGTATCGTGTATATTGTATCAGTGTATATTGATGAGTCTAATAGACTTAATTACCCCGTTTCCAAAGATTGGCTATATTCAGACTTAGACACTATCTATACACCGTGGTAATGACTCTTGCGAATCCAACACCTATCATATTACTATCGTCTTGTAATATGTGTTTTCTTACCAAACACGGATTATAACTTAGCTTGTTTCCGCTTGCTTTAACGGCGTTTTATGTACATCAATAGTTTCTTGCGTTGTCATATCTGATTATCTAGCGTTGTTTAATAAGCTAATTCATTAGGGTGCAGTCACTTTACTACGACATAAAAATTGAGAAATTATGGACAGATATGATCTTTTTAGATTAGAATGTTCTATAAAATTTTCTATACTTTAAAAAAGTTAAGTGATTATGGTGGCTCA
>Ga0190315_1000444_pt1 | contig 21048 bp, 15 predicted proteins | sample 48701101_MG_FD_161673 | JGI IMG/M metagenome (GOLD analysis project Ga0190315, IMG submission 161673) | Hydrothermal vent sediment bacterial communities from Southern Trench, Guaymas Basin, Mexico - 4870-11-0-1_MG | ecosystem: Environmental > Aquatic > Marine > Hydrothermal vents > Sediment ...
ACTACAAGGATTACTTATAAGAAAGGATTAGAACATCGTGATGCCCAATTTCTTATCATATATATATATAACTACAAGGATTACTTATAAGAAAGGATTAGAACATCGTGATGCCCAATTTCTTATCATATATATATATAACTACAAGGATTACTTATAAGAAAGGATTAGAACATCGTGATGCCCAATTTCTTATCCTTTCTTATAAATAATCCTTGTAGTTATTATTATAAAGTAATCCTTGTCGTTATTATTATAAAGTAATCCTTATAATTATTAATTATAAGTAATCGTTATATTCAATGGAACCTAGAACACTGTGATACCCAATTCCAATTTCCTATCCTTTCTTATAAGAAATCCTTGTCGTTATTATGAAATTTGAACTCTTAGCCACTGATGGCCTTGCCCGGTGTGGGTATTTATCTTTAGCACACGGTATTGTCAAAACACCTGCCTTTATGCCGGTAGGCACTTATGGCACGGTGAAAGCGATGAGGCCTGAACAAGTTGATAACACGGGTGCCGATATCATTTTAGGCAATACTTTTCATTTAATGTTGCGTCCAGGCACTGCGGTAATCGCGGCTCATGGCAGTTTGCATGGTTTTATGAATTGGCACAAGCCCATTCTCACCGATTCTGGTGGCTTTCAAGTCTTCAGTTTGGGCGATATGCGTAAGATAACTGAACAGGGCGTGACGTTTCGTTCACCGATAGATGGCGCGAAAGTTTTCCTCGGCCCTGAAGAATCTATGGCCGTGCAGCGGGCCTTGGGCGCTGATATTGTCATGATCTTTGATGAATGTACCCCTTATCCCGCGACAGAACAGCAAGTCCTTGATTCTATGACATTATCTTTACGATGGGCTGCGCGTTCCAAAGTCGCTCATGGTGATAATCCTGCGGCTTTATTTGGTATTGTGCAAGGGGGCATGTATGAAGATTTGCGCCAAGCCTCATTAATGGGCTTGATCGATATTGGTTTTGATGGCTATGCCATTGGGGGGTTATCAGTGGGCGAGCCAAAAGAAGACATGCAGCGTATTTTGGCAGCAATTGCGCCAAAATTGCCCTTTAATAAACCGCGTTATCTCATGGGCGTGGGCACCCCGGCGGATATTATTGGAGCAGTGCGCTGTGGTATTGATATGTTTGATTGTGTGATGCCGACACGTAATGCACGTAATGGGCATTTATTTACCAGTGAAGGCGTAGTACGGATTCGTCAAAGTCAATATAAAAACGATATCCAGCCTTTAGATCCAAATTGTGATTGTTATACTTGTCAAAATTACACGCGCGCTTATTTGCATCATTTGGATAAGGCGCGAGAGATATTGGGTGCCCATTTGAATACCGTGCATAATTTGCACTACTATCAACATTTAATGAAGGCATTACGTTTGGCGATTATAAAACAACGGTTAACCCATTTTAGGCTTAATGGTTAATATACTTAGCATCGTCATAAGATCGCTATTATTAACAAGCCAACAGCTAAAGCAGTTGTCTAAAAGCTCAAGTCAGGTGGTGGTGACTAACCAAATATATCCATAGCATTGTCAATGTTTTTTTTACAAAAAGCAAAAGGAACTTGTGTGGCGGTTGGCAGTATAAATGAGTTAAGTAGGAACATTTTTTGCCTGATACTTGTGCTTTTATAAGTCGTATTTGCAAAACGCCAGAAGGCTATTCGCAATTTGCGAATAGCCCTACTTTTTTCGTTATACGATGATAATTGGATTATTGGTAGTTACCACAGAAACCTGTGCAAAAATTATTGCAAAACTCAGAAAAAATGAGTAAATAATTTTGGGCTGCAGATATAAAGAGGGATGCACAATTAAGTCTATATACTGGTATCAATTCATATGCTACAAGCTATAAGTCCTTGATTTTTAATTTAACCTTTAAGTTGCTGTAGCGAGTTTCGTTTTTCTAGGCGCATGAGTCTTGCTGGCTACCGCGGCATCTCGTACTACCCGTTCTAATTCTTGCAGGTAGGCTAAAAATCTTTCCCTTCCTGTCTCGGTGAGACAGCACTGCGTTTGTGGTCGTTTGCCATTAAAGCTTTTTTCGACTTCTATTAACCCTTCTTCTTCTAATACGTTGATATGACGGCTTAAATTGCCATCGGTCAATGAACAGAGTTGTTTGAGATCACTGAAGCGTAATCCGCTTGGGCGCGTGAGTAATGAGGTTAATATGCTTAAACGCGCTTTTTCGTGCATGATGCGTTCTATGCCTTGATAAGCATATCGCCCTTTTTGCCCTTCTCTTTTTTTAGCCATGTTTGCTCTCCAAATCCCGGTATATGATTGTTGCGGCTATTAATTGCCCTAGCCCAAATACGATGCCCATGCCCCAAGGGTGTAGACTGAGATGTGTGGGCACCTGCATGAACAGTATGGCTGAGGCGCTGAGGTAGTAAACCCCTAACCAATATGTTTTTTTGGGAAAGTAAGGTTGACAGGCAAAAGTGCCTAATGAAAATATGAGGGCCCATAAGCCGGGTAGCCAATATAAAATATCCCCTTGAATGGGGTACATGAAGCCTGTTACCAATGCACCGGCTATGAGTGTGGGACTAAATTGCTTTAAGACATGCCGAGCCTTTTGTCGTTCTATATCTGTTTTACGAGACTGGTAGTCGTAAATTATAAATACACAGATGTATAAGATATTGAGGGTGGCGATAAGGCTCCAATAGAGTACAAATGCGGGTGGATCATTGGGGCCTATCCAATAGGGCTGTATCAGGGCGGCAAGGAATGCGCTTATGCCTGTGAGGGCTACGGGTATGGTGCGAAATCCACGGTAAAATTCGGTTTTGGTCATCTGTGCGTGGATTTCATTAAGTTGAATAATCGCTTTTTGTAATTCCATGGTTTTGAGTGTCAGGGCTTGATGGGGTTTGATTGGTTCACTTTTTTAATCATTTTGAGGCTCAATATAGCGACGCTGAACCGTATTGATGTTATTGGCAATAATTGGCAAGTTCTATATAAGCCCTGCCGGTTGCATCACCTGAGACGATTGCCGCGCCTTCCCAATAAGTTCGTCCGCCTCCTGTCAGTTCTTGATCCGCCATGATGGGGGTTAGGGTTAGGTTCAATTCGCCTACCCGTATTTGCCATCCTTGAGGATAGGTACAGTCAGTATGGGGACTTGTCCATTTGTCTAATGGGATAATCTCAACTTGATCAGGGGGTATCTCTTTGACTTGGCATTGAGCATCGGTATAGGAACCACCGACGAATAGTTCTTGATTGTCTTTGTCAGGGGTGTTGGCGTTGAATAACATGATTTCGCGATTGTCATCAAGCTGAATGGCAAACCAATCCCAGCCTAAATTGATGATGGGTGTCAAATTGCCCCATTGATGATCAAACCAGCCATTTCCGGTTACGGTGAAGGTTTGCTCTCCCACTTTGAGGGTGCCTTCTGCTGCCATTCTTTCATAAGAATAATAATAGGTGTCACCACCAAAGCTATACTGGGTATAACCGTTTCCGTGTTGGAAGACGGCCGGTTTTGTGGCTTCTAGTTTTAAATCCATTACATACTGATCCACTTCACCGTGGAGATAATCGGTACCACTACGGCCTTTAGCCGTTAAGCCTTTGATATTCCAATTAAAACCGGCGACTTGTGGCGCGGGTTCAGCAAATTGGGTTGTGACGATATAGTGAAAGGTGCCGTCTTCACTGTCGGTGATGGCATGATGCGCCATTTGCATTGTTCGCCCTAGCATTCGCATCAGAAAGACGACTTGTTCAAAGCCAAACCAGCGCCCTTCTGCGGTTTGCAAATGCCCTGTCCAATACCACCATTCTACGGGTTCATTGTGGAACATCTCATCAGTGGGTAAGTTGATGATACCCTGAGGGGTGGCACGGCACATCGGTGCTATAGTCTCGACGGTTTCGGGAAACGCTTGCACACATCCAAATTGTTCAATATTGGAATACGGGCTATTGCCTTCATGGTTATAAGCTTGAACCGCGACATAAAAAGCGGCACCTGTCGATAGTGTTACGGAGTAATGGGTTTGAGTGCCCATTTCAATGTTGTTGATAGTGTCTATATTAGAACAAGGTGCGTAAAATAATTGGTATCCTGTAGCACGTTCAACAGATGTCCATGATGTGGTAACCTCTAGGCCGCTTATTGATATATCGAGTGAGGGTGCCTGTAAAAGAGGGAGTTGGGCATAAACGGGATAACTTGTGGCCAGAAATAAACTGATCAGGAGTGGTTTGATAATCGAAAAGGTTTGCTTCATGCTTTTTTTAATAGTTAATGGTTAATGGTTAATGGTTTAAGTCTCGAACTTTTTACTTTTTAAAGTAATAATTTGCCTGAAATCTATAATTATATATAATTTACAATTCAATCAAATGAATTTGTTTTTATAGGGCGACTTAGCTCGTCATTTTAGGGGTATTAACGTTCAAACAAGATTATAAAATTATATTAACCATTAAATATTAAACCATTAACCATTAACCATTAATCATTAACCATTAACGACATTAACCATTAACTAGGATGAAAACTCATAATGTTCTGATTGTTGATGACATTGAAATGAATCGAGACCGACTTTTTCAGTTAGTCTCTATGCTCGGACAATCTCCTATTCTGGCAGAAGGGGGACTCGTGGCCTTGGAAAAACTTAAAAAACAGCCGATTGATTTGGTGCTGCTTGACATTATGATGCCAGAAATAGACGGATACGAAGTATTGAGTCATATCAAAGATGATGCCGACTTGCGCCATATTCCCGTCATTATGATCACTGCCATTGATGACACTGAAAGTGCTGTCCATTGTATCAATATGGGGGCGGATGACTATTTAACGAAACCCTTTAATCGCGTCTTACTGAAAGCGAGAATAACGGCTTGCTTAGAAAGGAAGGAACTGCGTGATAAAGAAGATGAGTATCATCGTCAGATTGAAGAGTATAATATGAGGCTGGAGGAAATGATCCGTGAGCAAACCCAAGAACTCTCTGCGGTTAATGAAAGACTCAGAATGCTGGATAAGGCGAAAGGCGACGCGCTGAAATTGATTTATTATGATTTTCACAATTCATTGCGTGGTTTGTTCAAGAAGGTTGTTAGGGGTGGCCGGGAGGAGACTAACGATCTGCTTGAAACGGTTAAGCAATCTTTTCATTTGACGCAAATTGATCCATCAACAGTTATGTTTGCCTTTGAGCTCAATGCCGTCCGTTCTATTTTAGAATTGGCTATTGAACGCACCCGTGGGTTTGCCCAATCTCGCCATGTGTTAATTGGCCCGATACCAGATTGTGGGGGACAACTCTTAGATGATAATCCATTAGATACCATTGTCAGCCCTGAGTTTGGAGATGAATTGGGAAGAGATTTTTCTCTCTCCTCAATGATCAGTTGGCAGGTTGTGACGGATGATGAGCAAAGTGCCCATCAAAAAGAACTTTGTGCCAATGCTTTAGCAGAATTGCTTAAGACGGCGATTAAATATTCGCGTTATGACAGTACTGTGGAGTTGTCATGTGAACCGTTTGAAAACGAGGTTTCTGTGAGTATCCATGCCACAGGTAGAATTATTCCAGAAAAAGAACTCCGTCAATTTTTTGAAACCATTTCAGACAAGGGTAAAGTGATTGAAGGCCGACATCCTGGCATAGGGCCTTCAACGGCTCAAAACATTTTTACGCTATTAGGTGGCTCCGTCATCGTGAAAAATAGAGCTACCACGGGTATATCCTTTGTGGTGACTTTGAAACGTGAAAATTTAAAAAGTACCTGATGCTTTGGTGATGAGTTATGATTTGTTGAGGTAAAAGTTCATTTTTGGGTCATCAAATTTCTCAATAAGTACTGAACCATAAATTTTCAGGTATTTTAATTAATAGAAGCAACCAAGGGGGCAACCTTTGCGGTAAAATACCTGTTTATTTGTGCTTCAGTACTTAGCGTCTGTTGTGTTTTTTGAGAAAGCTTTCTTCCCGTTTTTTATTTGCCTACTTCTCGCACAGCCGAAGGCTTTATGGATTAAATTTCACGCTTTCAGGCTTTTTTGCGCGCAAAAACTGTATTTAGCTTCGCTAAATGTGGAATTGCTCATTTGATCATTGATAATTGTTCTTGCTTCGATGAATACGAACCACATCTTCCAGTCGCCGAAGATGCCGCATGATAGCGGCTAATTGAATACGATTTCGCACCGAAATACAAAACTTAAGTGTACTATGCCCCCCATCACTGTTTTCATTAGACACTTCTTCTATATTACAACCCATATTGGCGAGAGCAGTGGTGATATGGGCTAGAACCCCCCGTTTATCACGCACTTCAACACGAATCTCAACTAAAAATTCTCCTTCAATCCCATATTCCCATTCCACCGCTTGTAATTTTTCTACGCTATGACGATATTTAGTGACATATTTACAAGTAGCTGTATGAATGATAATGCCTCTACCGGTATTGATAAGGCCGACAATTTCATCCCCTGGAATAGGCCGACAGCAACGCGCAAAATTGACTAAAAGGCCTTCAGTCCCTTTTATAATTAAAGGTTTAGGTTTATCATTCGCTGTTGTTACTGTTTTGATGGTGATGTCTGTTTTCGGATCAAATTGACGTGCAATTATCAATGCCATACGGTTGCCTAGGCCAATGTCGTGCAGCAGCGTCTCTAAACTATCAACTTGAAAACTTTTAATTAACTGTGTACGTTGCTCGTTATCCAGTTTGTCTACAGATAATGCATAAGTGGCTAATTCTTTATTCAGCATACGTTTACCCAAAAGAACCGCCTCGTCATATTGGATATTTTTTGAAAAATGCCGAATGTAGCTACGAGCACGCGCACTGACGGCAAAATTTAACCAACGAGGATTAGGCCGTGCCCAAGCTGAGGTCAAGACTTCCACGGTTTGACCACTGACTAAAGGGGTGGAAAGGGAAGCATATTGATTGTCAATTTTCACCGCAATGCACTGATTACCAACATCGCTGTGTATCGCGTAAGCAAAATCAATGGGCGTTGCCTCTTTGGGTAATTGCATGATTTTTCCATGAGGCGTAAAAACATACACTTCTTCGGGAAACAAATCCGTTTTAACATGTTCTAAAAATTCGAGAGAATCGCTACTCTTTTGCATTTCCAGCAGTTCACGTAGCCATTTGTTGGCACGTTGACAAGACGGGTGGTAACAAGGCTCATGTTCGTGATTGAGTGACTTGTCAAAATGATCGAGTCCATAAGCCGTGATGCCGCTTTCTGACAAGTCGTGCATCTCAGTGGTACGGATTTGAATTTCAATCAATAAGTTATAAGGGCTAAATAAGACGGTATGTAGAGATTGATATCCATTGATTTTAGGAATAGCGATATAATCATTAAAACGATCGCATTTTGGTTTATAGAGACTGTGTACCGCGCCAAGCACACGATAACAAGTCTCTATGGTATCAACAATAATGCGTAATGCACAAACATTAGTGACTTGAGAAAATGTTTTTCTTTTGTCAACTGAGGTTGCCTTCTTTTTATCCCGCATTTTGTAATAAATGCTGTAGGAATGCCTATTGCGTAACTGGACTTGTGCTTGGATAGAACGCTTGACAAGAGATTTTTCGATAGTCTGTTGAATGTCTTTGGAAATGGCGGTACGTTTTTTAGACACTTTTTGCATCCGTTGCACCAATACTTGATAGCGTTTAGGATAGAGTGCCGCAAAGCTCAGTTCTTCCAATTCGATACGCATAGCATTCATCCCTAAGCGGTGAGCAATCGGTGCATAAATATCTAAGGTTTCGCGAGCAATACGTCGCCGTGATGCCGGCTTCATCGCGTCTAAGGTTCGTAGATTATGAAGGCGGTCAGCGAGTTTAACAATGATCACACGAATATCGCGGTTCATCGCCAGTAACATTTTACGAAAACTAGCTGCCTGGGCTTGTTCACGGGTTTCAAAGTGTACGGAGGACAGTTTGCTGACCCCATCAACTAACTCAGCAACCTGTTCACCAAACTCGCTAACTAAATTGTCCTTAGTGATTCCGGTATCTTCAATGACATCATGTAGGAGCGCGGCGCACAGGGTTTGAGTATCCATGTGCATTTGACCTAAAATATAGGTAGCCGCTAGGGGATGAAAAATATAAGGTTCACCAGACTTCCGCTTTTGCCCATCGTGGGCCTCTGCACTAAATAAATAGGCGCGATAAACCTCCTTAACTTGCGTAGTCTCAAGATAAGTTTCAATCAAGTTACATAATTCACTGACCAGTAATAGGCGAGGGGGCACTTCTAGCGGAGCGTACATAATGGTGTGTTAGATCGAAATTTTGTAGTTAAATATAAAAATAGATAGATAGCTAAGTACTGAACCACAAATAAACAGGTATTTTACCGCAAAGATTTGCTCGGCATCGCGTCTCTGCGAAACCGCTAATTGTAGAGACGCGATGCTTCGCGTCTCTAATTACAAATAAACATTGCTTCTATTAAAATACCTGAAAATTTTTGGCGAAAGTACTTATAAATCTGTAGACGGGAACGATCAACCCATTATCCCCTCGCCTGAGCTCAGGGTTCACGAAGCTCGACCCCCTTTTTTTTACGTGAAAGGCTAAGCACTGTTAAATTACTCTATTTTTAACCCAATTTATAATTTATAGGTAGGGTAAACAGTGAGTTTCTCAAAATTATCCAGAGTAATTTTGCCCTCCGCGATTTCTCGCAATGCCAGCACGGTTGGTTTATCGTTTTCACTCGGCACTAAAGGTGCGGCACCCATTGCCAATTGACGGGCGCGTTTGCTCGCGAGCAGAACAAGTTCAAAACGGTTACCAATACGATCTAAACAATCTTCAACGGTAAGACGTGCCATTTATTTTTTCCTATTTATCAAGTTGTGGGGCAACGTTGTTGCCCTGAACGAAGTTATCAGTTATCAAAACAGTGCGTTATGTTCAAGGCTAACAGATTATTGAACAAACTATATCTTGACTTTATCAAAATCAAAATGTTAATTTACAAACGGGCTAATATTAATTATTATTTTGCTATTGAGAACTTGCAAAACGCTGACCTGCAACTACAAATCAAAGACTTACATCAACTTCTCGTTTTCAGGCCTGAAAAGTTATTGTTTTATCGTTTAGGCTTAATAATTTTGCAAGAGGCTTTATTGACTATTATTTTATTTTTAAAACAAAATGCTAACATTGATGACAAGGCAATGTTTTGTGATTGCCTATTAAGTTTACTCAACAAATTAATAGAAGCCAAGAGAGTCTCTTGCAAAACTCTTAAGCCTAAACTATAAAACAATGACTTACGAGTACCTGAGTGTGTAAGTTATTGATTTATTGTTGCTCAGCCGAGTTTTACAAATCCCTGAAGAGTCATTAAATTGTTGGGCAACCCCGCCCTACATGGTGGGCAACAACAAAGCCCAGCCGACATGGAGAACACATCATTATGCCTTTTGATATCATTAATACCCCTAATGCTCCGCAAGCAATAGGAACCTATTCACAAGCTGTCAAAGTCAATAAGACAGTCTACTTGTCAGGGCAAATTCCTTTAGTGCCTGAAACCATGACACTGCATACCGGCGATATGGCGGCCCAAATTCATCAAGTTTTTCAGAATTTACGTGCGGTAGCGACTGCAGCGGGTTCCGACTTAGCGGATATTGTCAAATTGAATATTTTTTTGACTGACTTAACTCATTTTGCCTTAATCAATGAAATCATGGCGGAATATTTTCAAGCCCCTTACCCAGCACGGGCAGCAGTTGGTGTAGCAGCCCTGCCAAAAGGTGCCGCTGTGGAAATGGATGCCATTTTAGTGTTGTCTTAATAAGCCAAATCCTTGCCCCCTTTTTCAAAACGAAACGGGCGCATTTCTAAAAAAAGGATCATCAAGATAAATTTTGAAGGCCCACTTTCGTTCCAAATTTATTTGGCATCGACGTGATTGGAGTGCAAAATTTATTTTGCGAACGCCAAGATTGAGAATGACCCTTTTTTTGGGAATGCGCCCAAACGAAACTTTACCCATAACGGTGTGTTAATTGTGAACGGAAGTGTGTGTTGATTATGAATGAATGAAAACAATGATTTAAATTAAAGTGACTTTTTCATTTCAACGGCAGACTTCAATTCTAAACATTCAATATTTATCACCTTTATCACGTTTTCAAAACGTGGCGCTTTGCCCCAGAATTTTTATTTTTGAATAACTGTCAAATCAAATACTTATAGAGTGTGCGGTGGCATTTATGCGTCGCCAATTTAGAAACGGATAGGTGCTAAGATATTTATCAATATAGATATTAGACTTGTGGGTAAAGTTTCCAAAAGGGAACCAACAGATTGATAATAACTGATTTTCACTGATAACTGATAACTGATAACTGATAACTGTAAAATGACCACGCCTGTAACCACTCTACACGGTATCGGCAAACAAGTGGCCGAACAACTCGCACGTCTCGGCATACATACCCTCGAAGACATGCTATTTCATTTGCCATTGCGCTATGAAGATCACACGCAAATTAAGCCTTTAAACCAGTTAAAAGTGGGAGACAGTGTATTGGTTGAAGGCACTATTCAATCTGCTGAAGTGAAATTTGGCAAGCGGCGATCCCTTGTTTGTATGCTTTCTGACGGTGCCGACACTGTCATGCTGCGATTTTTTCACTTTTACCCTTCACAACGGGAAAAATTAAAACCCGGTGCCCGCCTACGCTGTTTTGGTGAAGTACGTCAAGGTTATCAGAATTTGGAATTAATGCATCCTCAATATGAATGTTTGGATTATTTTGATTCTACCCCTTTATTAGAAGATCATCTTACTCCGATATATCCCAGTAATAGTCATTTAACTCAAACCGTTTTTTATTCTCTTATTGACCAAATTTTTCAAAAACAAGAGATTATTGATTACCTACCCGAAACGGTACGAGAACAATTTAACTTATTGCCGATAAAAGAGGCTTTGCAGATTTTACATCAGCCTCCACCCGATGTGTCTATCAAGGCCTTACGAGATGGCAAACATCCTGCGCTGCGACGGTTGGTTTTTGAAGAATTACTGGCCCATCATCTCAGTTTCCATACCTTAAAAATCCAGGCCCGTAGTCAAATTGCCCCTAACTTGGACAATGCAGGGAAATTAACCCAAACCTTGTTAGCACAATTACCCTTTAAACTCACAGAAGCGCAACAACGGGTTTCACAAGAAATTGCTGCCGATTTACGCGCAAGGCATCCCATGCATCGCCTTTTACAAGGCGATGTCGGTTCAGGCAAAACCATTGTGGCCGCCCTCAGTGCTTTACAAGCCATTGAATCCGGCTATCAAGTTGCCGTGATGGCACCTACCGAATTACTCTCTGAACAACATCAGCGTACCTTTTCGCAATGGTTAGAACCCTTAGCACTTCAAATCGCTTGGTTGACAGGTAGTTTAACCAAGAAAAAGCGTGAACAAGCGCTAGAAAAAATGGCTTCTGGCGAAGCGCAATTAATCATCGGCACCCATGCGCTATTTCAAAAAGACGTTGAATTTGCCAAATTAGGGCTCGTCATTGTCGATGAACAACACCGTTTTGGCGTACATCAACGTTTAGCCTTGCGTAACAAAGGCACTCAAGATGGGCTTTATCCCCATCAATTGATCATGACGGCCACTCCAATTCCGCGCACTTTAGCCATGACGGCTTACGCTGATTTAGACACTTCCATCATTGACGAATTGCCACCTGGACGTACTCCCGTCAACACTGTCATTATCCCCAATACACGGCGTGATGAAGTCATCGCCCGTATTCAACAGGTTTGTCAACACGAAGGCCGCCAAGCCTATTGGGTTTGTACTTTAATAGAAGAATCCGAAACCAAGCAATTTCAGGCTGCTACCGAGACAGCCGAACAATTGCAAAACGCTTTACCAAACCTCCAGATTGGGCTAATACATGGGCGCATAAAAGCGAAAGAAAAAGAACAGATTATGGCCCAATTTCAGGCCCAAGAACTGAATTTATTAGTGGCAACCACAGTGATAGAAGTGGGTGTTGATGTCCCTAACGCCAGTTTAATGATCATTGAAAACCCAGAACGGCTAGGCTTAGCACAACTCCATCAATTACGAGGGCGCGTTGGCAGAGGGGCATTGCAAAGCTACTGCGTCTTGCTCTACCAACCTCCCTTAAACGACATCACCAAATCACGTCTCGCCACGATCCGCGACAATCACGACGGCTTTATCATAGCCCAACGCGACTTAGAAATCCGCGGCCCCGGAGAAGTTTTAGGCACACGTCAAAAAGGGGTACTCAATTTACGCATTGCTGACTTACAACGAGATAAAGCATTATTGCTAGATGAGATTCTGGAAGCGGGCAAAATATTATCTAAACAATATCCAGAACAATGTCAATTATTGATACAACGATGGATAAAAGAAGGCATGCATTACAGTGAGGTGTAGAGACGCGATCGCGAAGCGTCTCTAAGAAAATCAGGCATTACAGGGATGTGTAGATATAGAGACGCGAAAGATAGAGACGCGAAGCATCGCGTCTCTACGAAAAACGGTCAACTTTCGTTGGCTTAATGCATAAGCTGTTTAAGTTGCCTTCATCCCTAAAAAAAAACAAAATAAAAATAACTTTTCACACACAGTGTGGGAAACTGTTTTTTGTTGCCCAATCTCAATATAAATCTTGAACGCCAATCGTTAAAATTCGTATCTTAGTCATTCGTTGTACTGGCTAAGGCGTAAGATTTCAATAAATTCTTTTAAAATCTGTTCAAGATTATCAAGATCAAAATCTTCGGCTGATTCCTGCAACTTTTCAGCATAGTGAATCAATCCTGGCTGGTTATATTTTGAGGCCTGTTGTATCAGTGTATCGACAAACTCTTCAATGCGATCCGTTTCCATCATGCCATCTTGTATCTCTTCCCAGAGTGGCGTGATGTCTTGTTTTAATTGCTCGCTCAATTCGGAAGGAATGGCCATTTTTTCCAAGGAAAGCGTTGCAAACGCTTGATTTTTTTGAGTGTTGCGTTTTGACTCTTCAGTTTCACTGGGTGCTGTCTTGGTATACTTTAAATACTGTGATAATGTGCTAAACAGGGCTGGTATTTTGAGAGGTTTGGATAGGTAGTTGTCAAAGCCATAAGTTATGAGCTTGGATTGCTTATTCAATTCGACAGAAGCGGTTAAAGCGATAATCGGTATAGCTTGGGTATTGGGATTCTTTTTGAGTATTTCGGTGGCTTCATAACCATTCATGCCGGGCATTCTTATATCCATTAAAATGAGATCAGGTTGATATTCCTGTACCATCAACAGGGCGTTTTGCCCCTCTTCAGCTTCTATCACTTCCAAATTGACTTGGGATAGCAATTCTTGGATTAAGGTGCGATTGGATTCAATATCATCGACAACCAGTACCAGGGCTTTTTCAAACTGGATTTGATTGATATCAAAGCTGTTTTCAATTGGAACGGTTGGTTCGGTGTTCAGTATTGAGACTTTGTGTAAAGTGATTTTAAAAACGCTGCCTTGGCCAATTTGGCTTGAAACAGAAATTTGACCATTCATCATTTCTACCAATCGTTTACTAATGGCTAAGCCTAAGCCGGTGCCGCCAAATTGTCGAGTACTTTGACCTTCTTGTTGTCGGAACGATTCAAAAATAACCTCCTGTTGGTTCTCAGGAACACCAATACCTGTATCAGTTACAGAGATGATTAACTCAATTTCGTCATCAATTTGCTCCCTTGAGGGGTAAGCACTCAGTTTAATGTAGCCCTGTTTCGTAAACTTGAGCGCATTACCGATCAAATTGAGCAACACTTGTCGCAAGCGTGTTTCATCTAACTGCAAGATTTTTGGTAAGTGTTCATCAATGTTAATAATTAATTCTAAGTTTTTCTCGGCAATATTGACGGCAAAAATCTGTTTCAATTCTTCAAAAATGAGATAAAGATTGATCGCTTCATACTGAATATCTAGTCGCCCAGCTTCAATTTTGGAGAGATCAAGTATGTCATTGATCAGAGTAAGTAGACTTTTGCCGGCTGTTTGAATCGAGTCCAAATAACGGGTTTGTTTTTTATCGCTGATTAAGCTAGATAACAAGTTGCTGAAACCGATAACCGCATTGAGGGGTGTGCGTATTTCATGGCTCATGTTAGCGAGAAACTCGCTTTTAGCGCGATTAGCCGATTCAGCGGTTTCTTTGGCTTGTTGCAGTGCCAATAAGGTTTGTTGTAGCTTGGCTTCCACCCGTTCACGTTCAATCAATTGCAAACGCAGTTCGTTTTTTTCTTGACGTAAGGCTTGCTCAAAATAGGTCGATTCAGTGACATCGCTGGTGGTAAGCAATAAAGCAACATCGACATAGTCGCAAGCATCAATTTGCAATTCAAAGTAGCGTTCTTGTTCATCGTCGTTTTGATGAAGAATTTGAGGTATGATAAGCGGTTGTTCTGCCCTTTGAATTAAGGCCTGCAATCTATCCTCATAGCCAATTAACATGGGAAAGATATCGGTGAGCGGTTGTCCGATTAAATCAGTTGAGACATCGTTTACCCATTGAGATAAGGCTGGATTGCGTTTGATAATGATTAAATCGTTATTAACCAGCGCATAGCCAATTTCGTGGAAGTCAGACATGGTGTAGGATTTTTCAATTATCAGTTTTACATTTCACGCAAAAACTTTTGCATGGAACCGAAGGTCAGCGAAGCTAAATCCGTTATCAGTTGAACTTGGCTTTTAAAATTTTTTAGCCTCTCTTAAGATCAATAATATCAAGGTGTTAATAACGGATAATTGATAACGGATAAACCTTCTTTAAAAAAACTTAGCGAGGAACATAAACACAATAATACACCCCCCTGCAAACCAGCTAACGCTATCGGTTAAGGCAAACTCTACGGGATCATCTAACATCTGCCCACGGTGGGCTAAAAACCAAATACGGATAATCCAATACAACAAGATGGGACAAATCAGCCACAACAGAAATGGTGAAGTGTAAAGCATACTGACTTTGTCACTGTCGATATACAACGAAAAAACTAAGATAGCTAGAAAGCCACTTGTTGGCCCCATACTGGCTACCATCTCTATATCACCCAGCTCATAGCTACGATTTTTGACTGTCTTTTTATCAGACAATTGTAGCAACTCTACATAGCGTTTGAGAAAAGCTAAACTGATAAAAATAAACATGGAAAAAGCCAGTAACCATGAAGAAATTTCTACTGTTACTGCAATGCCACCAGCTAATATGCGATGAGTATATAAACCGGCTAAAAGCAGAACATCCAGTATCAGTTTCTGCTTGAAATAAAACGAATAACTCATCGTCAGCAGTAGATATAAAGCCAGCATACCGGTAAAACCTGACGACAACCAGCCTAGTGATATTAAAAAACTTAAGCTTACTAAAGTCACAAATAACGCTAAGCCAGCCGGAATTGACAATAGCCCTGCGGCAAATGGGCGATACCGTTTCGTTGGGTGAGTGCGATCTGCGGCTAAATCCAATAAATCATTTAACACATACCCTGACGATGCGGCAAGACTGAAAGCAACAAAAGCGAATAATGCTTCCACCAACTGACTGATCTCCAATAGCTGATGAGCTAACAGCAGTGGCAAGAAGATCAAAACATTTTTCACCCACTGATGAGGGCGTAACGCTTTTAACCCAGTTTGCCATTTGGGTTTAGGCGCAGAAAACACATTGTCAGGTGAACATTGGGTTTGTTTAAGCAGATTCCGACTAGGTGCCACCAAAAAGGCCTCTTCGGCGGCTTGCAAAATGGGTAAATCTGCCTTGGAATCGCCTATATAACTATAGACACAAAAATGTTGTTTAAGGGCATCACGTTTAGTCGTGCTTTTCATATTCGTGTTAGCATCGCTAGCGAGAACAAAGTCAAACAGGTTTAAATGAGCCGCGACAGCTTGTGCAATTGTCTGATGAGCAGCCGTGGCTAATACCAAAAAACGCCCTTGCGTTTTTTCTTCACGTAAAAAAGTCAAGATGTTTTCGCGGTAGGGTAAAGTGGCTACCTCCAGCGTAACATGTTGGGCAATCTGATGTTTAAAATAAGCCTTGCCTTTTAGCAACCATAACGGTAGTAAAAAACTAAGCCAGATATTTTGTCTTAATAAGACTAATAAACTTTCCCACAAGGAATCGGTTTTGATGAGTGTGCCATCTAAATCAACACATAAAGGGTTTTGGATTTTTGAGGTCATTTTGGATTGATTTTGGTCGTGCAGTGAGGAGTCATTAAGGGGGCAACCCTACGGATTGCCCCGAAGTTTCGGCCGTAGGGGCAATTCTTTGTGATTGCCTAATTTTTTAGGGTTGCCCAATCCATTATTAAACGTTTGTTTGATAATCTATTGCCCTAATCGATATCACTGTTTTGATAACTGATTTCCACATTTAGCGAAGCTAAATACCGTTTTTGCGCGCAAAAACTTTTGCCTGAAACTGAAAACTGAAAAAGTTACTTCACAACCAAATTGTTCACTTCAGCAATGCCGTTATGATCAGGATAATTTAACGTCAAGACTTTTAAGGCATTATCCGATAAATCATTTAAGGCCATAATCTTGTAAGCCTTAGCCATAATGACTAAAGCCTCTGGTACGGCCGGTGTGCGCGAGTAGGCTTGCACCACTGTTTGAGCCCGATTGGCTGCGGCTAGATAAGCGGAACGTTTCATGTAAAATTTGGCGACATGTAATTCATGCTTAGCCAGTCGATTACGCAGATGAATCATGCGCTGTCTCGCATCTTGACTGTATTGACTGTTAGGAAAGCGCCTGATTAATTCAGCAAATTCTTGAAAAGCCCGCTTTGATGCTGTTGGATCACGTTGCGAGTGGTCAAGCGGTAAAAGGCGATCCAACATGCCTTGATCAAGTTCAAAATTAATCAAGCCTTTAAGGTAATAAACATAATCCACGTTTGAGTGGCGTGGATATAATTTAATAAACCTGTCGGCTGCGGCTAATGCTAATTCAGGCTCTTCGTATTTGTAGTGTGCATAAATGATATCCAGTTGTGCTTGTTGGGCATATTTTCCAAACGGATAGCGTCCTTCTAGTATTTCATAATATTTGATAGCGGTTTTATAATCGCCGACATCTAGTGCATCTTTTGCTTCTTGATAAAGCACTTCAACAGGCCAGTTGTCGGTTATCGGCTCAGTTCCGCAGCCAGATAAAATCGTTAAGGTGTATAATGCGACAAACAGTAAAATCGATTTCATTAAGAACCTCTCAATATTGAGTTATTTTGATAAATCCAAATTCTCAACCTTTTTCAAAGGCTTAAACAAGGAAGAAGGGATTGAATGTGAATTTGAAGTTCAAGTTTTTCGGAGGAAAACTTGAACCTCGAAAGCCAGGGCGAACACGATCGGGTTGCCCCTACACCCCCTGAATATGCTGTGTTTTGTAGGGGCATACCTGCGTGTTTGCCCGGCACGAAATGGCATTAAGGTGAGACGCAGTAATTCGCTGTGCGAGATTAACCTGGGGAAGCTTGGGCACATTTCCACTCGTTTTATTTACAAGCAATTTATAATAAATCCTTCTCATTATTGATCACTAAACAATGACTATAGAAGAACATTTTAACACAAAAATTCCTGCCGATATGGCAGGCTATCGTCTTGATAAAGCCCTTGCCGAATTATTCCCGTCTTATTCACGAGGGCGTTTGCAACAGTGGATACGTGATGGACAGATATTAGTTAATGATATCCCGTGGCGTAGTAAAGATAAAGTCAAAGGCGGTGAAGAAGTAGACATTATGGCACATCAAGCTGAAAAAGTGCCTTGGCAACCTCAAGTGTTGCCTCTGTCGTTGCTTTATGAGGATGACGATATATTAGTCATCAATAAACCGGCGGGCTTAGTTGTCCATCCTGGTGCCGGTAATCAAGATAACACGTTGGTTAATGCTTTGCTAAATCATGCGCCCGAATTAGCACAATTACCCCGTGCGGGTATTATTCACCGCCTTGATAAAGATACCAGCGGTGTGTTGGTGGTAGCGCGTTCTCTACCGGCCCATACGCATTTAGTGACGCAATTACAAAAGCATGAATTTATGAGAGAATATCAAGCGGTTGTCACTGGCGTATTAGTTGCAGGGGGAACCATTACGGCACCAATAGGGCGTCATCCAACACAGCGCACTCGGATGGCCGTGATAGAGAAGGGTAAGCAAGCGATTACCCATTATCGTATTATCCAACGTTACCGCGCCCATACGCTGGTGCGTGTCAAATTGGAAACAGGACGCACTCATCAAATTCGTGTTCATTTTGCTTATAAATATTATCCTTTGATAGGCGATTCGGTGTATGGTGGACGCTTACGCATACCCCCTAATAGTTGTGATAATTTTAAGGAAATATTGCGAACCTTCCCACGTCAAGCGTTACATGCTGAGCGATTAGGCTTAATTCACCCGATTAGCGGCGAATGGATGGAATGGGCGAAGCCTTTGCCTGAGGATATGCAAAATTTATTGTTGGCACTGGAACAGGATAAACGTGCGTAGTAGTGGCTTGCTTTTAAAGAAAAGTCAAAAACGGGTATAAATAAGTTCAATCGTTCAGGATATTATGAGTTCAGAAGTCAGGCGTTTAGGATAATGAAATATTCAGGCGTTCAGAAAAAATAGGCTTTGTGATTTCAAATATTTATTTGAAAACCCAATTCTACATTTCACGCGCTTTGTTTCGCGAAGCGAAACTTTAGCGTGAACCGAAGGCCAGCGAAGCTAAATACCGTTTTTGCGTGGAATACATTGCTGGAAAAATTTTAGTTAAAACGCTTTCCTCGATATTGCTTTTTTCCACCACACCACTTTTCCATTTTCTGCCCCAGTGCAAAAAAATGATATGATCAAAAATAGTCTCGAAAAAATAATACCTTCGCCAAATATTGAGTATTAAATAAGGTTATTATGATAACTCATTGAAAATAAATGAAACTTAAAATTTCTTTTTTCTTGAGCTTTAAAGCGATAAGTCGTTGAAATTTATTGAATTTATTATAATAACCCTGTTAAATATAAAAAATAGAGAATGTTTTGAAAAGACGAGAATGTTTTTGCTTGAAAATGGCTTATATTTATAATTTCTGAACATTTGAATTGATTATATCTCCCAAAATCTTTTGTAAGCCACTTAATTTGTTATTTAAGTTTGTAATAATCAGTATCAAAAACTAATACTCGGTAAAGAGTTTGAGGTGATTTGATAATCAAAAATCGGGTATAAACCGCTTTTTTATAATTGATATTGTTTTATATTATTAATGAGTTGTTAGGTAGCGGATTAAAAAATATTATTTTATGAACTACTGAATTAGTGAACCCTTGAATTTATTTTATGAGTTGTCTCAAAACAATTCATTGTAAGTGAACACTAGTTCAAAATACGCTTATTGATTACCCTTTATTCAACACATAACGGAGCCATCGCATATCATGAAATGTGATTCTTGCAAAATCGGGATAATTATCGTCGCTGTTATCCTGCTCACTCTAATCATCGCTTACCAATTTGTTGAGCCGCCACCCCCTGACGAAATTCGCATTGCCACCGGCAGAGAAGGGGGGGGCTATCACACGTTTGCTTTAGAATATCAAAAGCGGTTAGCTGATGAACAATTTCAGTTAGATATTCAACCGACGGCAGGATCAATTGAAGTACTTAAACAGCTCAAATCTGGAGAAGTCTCGGTTGGTCTCGTTCAAGGTGGCACGGCTAAAGCAGTGTCTACTGAAGGATTACAATCTTTGGCCAGCCTGTTTTATGAACCAGTCTGGGTTTTTTACCGTAAAGCCTTGTCGTTTGAATATCTGTTTGAACTCCGTGGTAAGCGTATCGCGGTAGGTGAAGAAGGCAGTGGTACGCGACCGATAGCAGTACAATTGCTACTAGATAACCAGGTTACCGAAGACAATAGCACTTTTGTAGGCCTTTCTTCAAAGGAAGCTGATCAACAGTTGGCAGATGGCGAAATTGACGCTGCCTTTTTTGTGATGTCTCCTAAGAGCAGTACTATTATTAAATTGCTCGACAACCCAAAGATTGAACTGTTAAGTTTTAAACGCCACCTGGCTTATAGCAGCCGTTATTCTTTTTTAACCAGTGTCCAAATCGGGGAAGGCATGATTAACTTGGAAAAGAATATTCCCCGAGAAGACAAAACATTATTAGCAGCCACAGCCAGTCTGGTTGCCCGTCAGGATTTACATCCTGATATTGTTTTCTTGTTGCTCGATACACTGATTCAAGTGCATAAAGAAGGTGGATTGCTTGAAAACAAGGATCAGTTTCCCTCTACCCAATTTGTTGAATTTCCCATGAATCAAAATGCGGGTCACTATTTGGAAAATGGGCCAAGTTGGCTACAAAGCATTTTCCCCTTTTGGATAGCCAGTACACTGGATCGGTTAAAAATCATGCTGATACCGCTGATTGCGATTCTGCTCCCCTTATTTAAAGGTGCTTTTCCGCTATATCGCTGGAGCATCCGCTTCAAGATTTTTCGTTGGTATGCGATGTTGCGTCAGATTGACAGCGAAATTGATGGGATCGCTGATTTAGAGGCTATCAAAGCGGAAATACAAAAAATGAAATCCCTGCAAAAAGAGCTGATTGAACAAGTTTCTGTACCGCTTTCTTACATGGGAGAATTTTACGGTTTGCGTATGCATATTCGGCTGGTACTCAAGCGTTTAGAAGAGCGAGAACAGGAAGTTAAAGAAAAAGCATGAGGCTTTTAGTAGAGACGCACGGCAGTGCGTCTCCAAGGTTGTTTCGACGCACAGCAGTTTCGACGCGAAGCATCGCGTCTCTACTAAAAACAGGAAACAGACACACTGCGTCTCCATGTTTCGAGGCACAGCAGTTTCGACGCGAAGCATCGCGTCTCTACTACAAACAGGAAACAGACGCA
>Ga0190315_1000448_pt1 | contig 20916 bp, 29 predicted proteins | sample 48701101_MG_FD_161673 | JGI IMG/M metagenome (GOLD analysis project Ga0190315, IMG submission 161673) | Hydrothermal vent sediment bacterial communities from Southern Trench, Guaymas Basin, Mexico - 4870-11-0-1_MG | ecosystem: Environmental > Aquatic > Marine > Hydrothermal vents > Sediment ...
CTGCAAGGCTAGGGCAGGGATGTGGTGACCGTGACCGCAGCGGGTACCGTCTTTCGTGTGGACGCAGATTACGTGAACATCTTGGGGTTCACGGTGACCGGCGGGGATTATGGCATTCGTATTTACAGCAACGCTGATCACTGCAACATCTCTGATAACAACGTATCGAACAACGAAAACGGCATCCTGCTGGAAGCCTCAAACGGCTACACCGTTATCAGGAATAACATTGTAAAATCCAATGCCGTAAATGGCATCAATCTGTACTGTCAGCAGGACGCCCACAACACGATCACCGGTAATGACATATCAGACAACGGACACGGCATCCACATGTTCTGGTCGAGCAACAACACGATCACGGGCAACCGGGTGCATAACAACAGCTGCGGATTCTACCTAACGGGTGGAAGCATCAACAATACGATCGAGAACAATAACATCATCGGAAACGGTGGTTACAACGACACGAGCGGTGGTTACGAGTGGCAGTTCAAGAACTGCCAGTCCTCTGATGTGAACACAGCCAGTAACTGGTGGGGCACAAACAACGAGACAAGAATCGACGCAAGCATCTATGACCATACATACCATGCGGCTTATGGCGAAGTAATAACCAGTCCAAGACTCGACGGACCAGCCCCATGCGCCCCGGTGCCGGAGCTGCCGACGATTGCGCTCCTCGCGGTCGGGCTGCTCATGCTTGCCGGATACGTTCGGATTGAGAGAAAGAAGAACAACTGATCAAACAGCGAGAATTGCGGCGGTTCGCAGTTCTCCGACTTTTCTTTTTTTGCGTCATAGTCGCCCCCGGTGAAATACATATAATGCTATCACCCCATATCTACATAAGATAATTGAGATGGTCGTATACCACCGGGAAACCACATTCCAGCATAGCAGCAATTCTCATTTTAAAAAAGTGAGAGACTTTTTATTATCTTCTGGAAGCGGGCTTCGGAAAACCACAGAGGACACAGGTGCGCCGAGAAGTTCATACTGTCACAGCTCTGTGAAAATCCGGTAATGTCCTAATTTAAGATAGATTCGCTCCGCTCAGTCGGATTATGTTTGGGTCTCTTCATGGCGGCTCCGAACATGATCCTGCCGATCATGGTCTTAAACATGCTCGGAGCAGAGCAGGCGGCGTACTACTACATCACGTATGCGATAGCAGCGCTCCTGTTCATGATCCCGAATGCGATCAGCATGTCGCTCTTTGTCGAGGGTAGTCACGGCGAGGCACTCAAGAGAACCGTTGTGAAGTCGCTTGTCACAATCTTCTCGCTGCTCGTTCCGGCGGCGTGTGTGCTGTATGTATGCGGCGGCTGGAGGGGTTGCGGTGCTGCGGGAGGGGTTATTAGGAGATTGTGAGTGCAAAGGTATTTGTATCCTCACAGCATCTACGAGAAAGGGAGATAGAGATCATGGCAAATGGAAAAACAAGAATATACAAAGGTGCAGAAAAATCAATGGAGAACGATGTCGATCTGCCGCCATTAGTATGTTATATGTGCCACCGAGGCTTTACAAGAGATTTTCTGATTGATTGATATATTGAAAAGAGCAATAAAATAAATAAGATTATAGTAGGAGATTAAGGAATGTCGTCTATGATATCTATTGAAATACCACGTGAAGTGGTACATGCGTCTCGGATGACCCATCAGGAACTGAGACATGAACTGGCTATCTCCCTGTTTCAACAGTGCAGGCTCTCCTTCGGTAAGGCACGAGAGATGGCTGGCATGACTGTGTGGGCATTCCAACAGTTGTTGGCAAGCAGGAAAATTCCCGTTCATTATGACGTGGAAGATTATGAAGAAGATCTGGCAACATTGAAGGAACTCGATCGGATATGAGCGTTGTAAGCAATGCTTCCCCACTTATCAACCTGGCTCGGATCGGTAAATTAGACTTGCTTCGCCAGCTATATGGTGAACTGTTCATTCCGGAAGCGGTGTGGCAGGAAGTAGTCACCGATGGTGTAGGACAGCCTGGAGCCGTGGATGTGAAGGTTGCAACCTGGATCAAAGTACAATCGGTCACCAACACACTTCTGGTACGTGCGTTGCGGCAAGAACTGGATGCAGGGGAATCCGAAGCCATTGTTCTGGCGTTAGAGATGGAGTCTGAGTTGCTCCTGATGGATGAGCGCTTGGGGCGGGAAGTCGCCCAGCATTTGGGTTTGCACTATATAGGGCTGATTGGGGTCATTATTGAAGCTAAGCATAAAGGGTTGCTGAGTGCGGTCAGGCATCACCTGAATGAGTTACGCGACGTAGCAGGCTTCCACATCCGTGATGCACTCTATGTACGCGTCTTGCAGGATGAAGGAGAGGAATCATGAGAATACGAAGAAGCGGTCTCGCGTTGTGGAAGAAATGGACTGTTATTATGATTTTTGTGCGGTTTTGTGAGTTGCAGGGCGATGACATGGAGAGCAGACAAGTCTTTATGTGCCATGGTAGATAAAATAAAAAAGAATAGCAGGGGTTTTCAAATGAACAATAACTTGAGCAACAGAACCGTCTGCATCGCCGGTCTCGGCTACGTCGGACTGCCGCTTGCACTCTGCAGTGTCTCCACGACACCTGACGACGATCGGCTTCGACGTGGACGCGGGCAAGATCCGGGAACTCTTCCAGGCGAATGATAACCCAAACATCGCATTCACTGGTGATCCGGAAGAGATCAGGAACGCCGACTTTGTGATAATCGCAGTCACAAAATCGAAAGACCCGGACATATCCTACATCGAATCAGCAGCCGGAACCACCGGCACGAAATGGAACTTCCACCGCTATTCTCCCGGACTTATCGGCGGGCTACTCTCATCCCGGTTGACCCGTACTATCTGGTGCACAGGGATCACAGTTTTTGAATGCGGAGCATCGGCGAAGTCATCAAACTTTTGTGAAAAGTTTGCGAGTAAGAAATCCCCTCCGGATGGGGTTACAGTTTTTGGGCGCGGAGATGGATGGTGTGATTGTGGCTGTGGCGCATGACGAGTTTTGGGGGATGGGGTTTTATTATACGGGGTTGTAAAAGTGAGCATGTCCCGAACACCACCATAACAGGAAAGATATATGAAAAATATAAATTACTCAGTAGGTATCTTTCTCAGCAGAAACTTACAAAACTTACAGTACCATGTAATAATTGTAAGTGGTGGTTTGGGTGATTAATCCTTATGTGACAGGATTTCCGGCAGATCCGAAGTCATTTGCAGGAAGGGGAAAGGAATTAGGCGAAATAAAGAAAGTAATTGATTAATTCCACTTTGTTAAATTAGCCGACACCAGACATCCGAGTCTGAACAGCAGTCTCAGAACAAGTGATATATAATTTATAAAGAATACTATCTATACAGCCATTTACATTTATTATGAACTAAATAATACCAAGTATATGACTCTATTCAATATCTTCATACAAGAATTATGACACTCCAAAAATGTCCGAAAGCACCGGCTTCCCCATACACGAACATGACACTACAAAAGCTAAATTATTTAGCTTTGGAGATCCTCATGGTCATTTCGTTTCTTCTTCTGTTTCCTCCTCGCAGAATCGATGGATGATTGTCGTTTTCTGTGTCTGACCTCCATCTGGCGCAGCACTTCCTCAACCGTGACATCTCGTCTTGGAAGAAAGTGTTTCAGTAGTGTTTGGATGTCCGAACAGCTCAATAAAGGATATTCATCTTTGTTTGACAAACGACGTTTCAGCATGAACAACATCGCCACCATCACAAGTGTAATATGGTGATGCCAGCCATTCCAACCGCGAATCTGGTATTCATCGAGACCGCATCCGCCCTTTCCGTCCTGCAGCGCGCGTTCGACCCAGAAACGTTGTATGCAGTGCCAATGATAAATACGATGCGAACATAAGCACCATACCATGTCAGAAGTCAAAATCTTCTGGGACCCGAAAGGATTTGAACTCGACTCCCTTGGAACAAAGAAGTATATGAGGGCGACCGATGGCGACACGCCATACATCTCTGTGCCGATCAGGATGCTTTCCATAGACACGCCTGAAGTTCACTACCCGGGCAATTCCAAGCCATCCAAAAGCGATGGGAAGCTTATGCAGCTTGCTGAGTGGATCGATTCCGGGATTGCGCCTGTTGGAAACGGACTCGGGGAGTACCTCCATCCGAAGCTCGCAACAGGCAGCGCAGGCACGCTCCACGAGGAGCAGGGAATGCTCGCTACAGCGAAGTTCAAGGAACTGATTGCGGAGAGGCTGACGAAGCCGAGCGGCGCAAAAAGGAAGGTATATATCCGGGCTGCGGATCAGCATTTTGACCATTACGGCAGGCTCCTTGCGTACATGTCGCCGAGCTACAGCAGAAAAGAGCGGGAATCCCTGCCACAGGAGGCACAGATCTCGTTCAATCATGCGATGGTTGCATCCGGCTGGGCTGCTTCGTTTATCATCTACCCGAGCATCCCGAAGTACACCGAGCTTGTCGCATTTCAGGATGCTGCTAGGGCTTCCTGCGAGAACGGGCTTGGCGCGTGGAGCGACCCGCTGACGCTCACAGGCTACGAGTTTAGGATGTGCATAAAACTCTATAACATCACAAAGAAGCTCGTCAGGGGCAAAAAGCTTGCCGGATACGAGAAGTACGGGTATGTCTCCAGATTCTGCGTGGATATGACCTCGCGTGAGATATTCTATCCCGGGGACTATTACCGGGTTGCGCCGTACAACCGGATCTTTATCTGGTCAGAGGATGTTGGTGATGCTGTTGCCAAATTGAACCTGCTGCCCGCGGGTATGGATACGTCCGCCTGAAGCCACTGGCACGGTCGCGTACCGTATCGCCGCAGTCTCAGCAGCAAGCGGCACTATAGTTGGTTACGCAGCCCCGAAACACCCACACCCGCGCAATGTTTATGTCTGTCCGCCCCGAGTTCAACCACATGGAAAAGAACGCGCAGCAGTCCGCGCTTCCGCCAAAGTCCGAGTTCAGTGAGTGGTATCACGAACTGCTCGCAGCAGCCGAGATTCTGGATGTCAGATACCCGGTCAAAGGACTCTGTGTGTGGCCCCCCTTCGGTTTTTCCCTGCGGAAAAATGTTTATTCGATCATTCGAGAACTCCTCGACAAAGATCAGCACGAAGAAGCAATGTTTCCGCTCTTGATCCCTGAAAACGAATTCATGAAGGAAGCAGAGCACATCAAGGGATTCGAGGATGAGGTTTACTGGGTTACGCACGGCGGAACAACCCCGCTGGAGATGAAGCTTGCTCTGAGACCGACAAGCGAGACCGCGATCTATCCGATGTACAAGCTCTGGATCCGGTCACATGCGGATCTGCCGCTGAAGGTTTACCAGATCGTGAACACGTTCCGGTACGAGACGAAGCACACCCGCCCGCTCATCCGCCTGCGTGAGATCACCTCGTTTAAGGAGGCGCACACTGTTCATACGGACTGGGAGGATGCCGCAAAGCATGTGGACCGGGCGATTGAGATTTATCAGGAGTTTTACAGGCGTCTTGCAGTTCCAACGATCGTTTCAAAGCGCCCTGACTGGGACAAGTTCCCTGGCGCGGATTACACGCTTGCAGTCGATACCATTATGCCGGACGGCAGGGTTCTTCAGATCGGAACCGCGCACCACCTTGCTGACAACTTTGCAAAGACGTTCGAGATCACCTACGAGGACGCGGATGGTGATCAGGTGTATGCGCACCAGACCTGCTACGGGATCTCCGAGCGATGCGTCGCAGCCACAATCAGCGCGCATGGTGACGATCGCGGGCTTGTGCTGCCGCCAGAGGTTGCGCCTGTACAGGTCGTGATAATTCCGATCGTCTTTGGCAACCGCGACACGAATAGGGCAGTTCTGGACGCGTGCGCTTCGGTTCGTGACACGCTTACGAGAGACGGGCTTCGCGTGAAGATCGATGACAGCGATGAGCGCCCTGGCGCCAAGTACTACAGGTGGGAGCAGAAAGGCATCCCCCTGCGAATCGAGATCGGTCCGAGAGACCTTGAAAAGAACTCGGTTATGCTGGTGCGCAGGGACACGTCCGAGAAGCGGTCGGTCGCGATCGATTCTGTCGAGCGCGAGGTCGCGGATTCCATGGACGCTATGCATGGCGATATGCTACGTTCTGCACTGCAAGAATTCGATTCGAGAATATTCGACTGCACGACGTTAGATGAGGTTCGGGATAATGCGGCGCACGGAATCGCACGCATCCCGTGGTGTCTCGGGTACGACTGCGGACGCGAGATGGAGGAGGTTACTGGCATTCGCATGTTAGGGGTGCCAGTTGAATCGCAGTTGCAGTCGCAGACACGAGCGAAATCCGCATCCGCGGGACGCTGCCCGATCTGCGGAAGAGAGGGTACGACTGTGCTGATGGCTCGGACATATTAGAGTCTATTGGAATATATCAAAATAAATAGAGGGATTTATATTAGATTAAAGAAACGAACTGTCTTACGCAAGGCGGTCAGGAACAACGAACCGACACGAGATGGTAGTGGCAGTGGCAGAAGTAGTAGTTATGGCAGCGGCGGTAGCAGCAACAGTAGTAGCAGTGACAGCAATGGCGGTAACAGTCGTGGCAGCAATAGCGGCAACAACAGGGCTCCGAAGGGGCGACCGGGAACCTTCGTTCTCCCCGGCGACTTTATAGGGACTACCGAGGAGTTTCGTTCCGGAGATCGGACCTACGAGAAGGCAGGTGGCATTTACGCAGCCGCAACCGGCGTCACCATGGTCAATGCCGCGAAAAGGTTTGTTTCCGTGATTCCGGAGACGAATACACCACCGATTCTCCGAAAAGGTGATGTGGTTGTCGGACAGGTAACAGGATTACGTGAAGCGCTTGCATTGGTGACAATAGCAGGCGCAGAAGGCATAGTCGATCGGGAGATTACGAATGTGGCGCCTGCAGTTGTCCACGTATCCAACGTCAAGAAGGCTTATGTCAAGGAGCTCTCGTACGAGTTCGGGTTATTCGACATCCTGAAGGCGAAGGTCATCGATATCAAGAACATGCGCCTCGATACATCAGAACCGAAGATGGGCGTCGTAAAAGCGTTCTGCTCGAAATGCAGGACCGCGATGGTGCGCCACGACTCGAAGCTTAAATGTCCGGATTGCGGCAGGGTCGAGACCAGAAAGATATCCACGGATTACGGAACCGGGATCGTCTGACTAACGCTCTTGGATATAAGGGCGTGTCAGGTTTTCATTTTTCCGGGAGCGCGGCAGGACTTTATGAACTCGCTCGATGAACAACTGGATAAAGCAATCAAAGAGATCGATTCACTGGATGAATCCGGGAACGTCAAATTCGTACTTCATTACGGCTCATCTGTCAGCGGTACAATGACCGACGATTCGGACATCGACCTTGCGATCTATTACGATTGCGAAGACGACAGTGAATCGTCTCGATACCGGTTTAAAGTAATTTCCAATCTTTTTGATGATATTTACGACATCCAAATCTTTCAACAGCTTCCTCTATATGTGAGAATAGAAACTCTGAAAGGGGTTGCGGTCTATTGCAAGGATCGAATCTTCCTGTACGATGTTGCATGGCAGACGATAAAGGAATTCGACAGGTTCAAACACCGATACTACGATTATATCGGGGAGAGGTGCATCGTATGAGGACGAGTCTCATAAGAACGAAAGTAACAGAGATTGAAGAGAGTTTGCAGATGGTAGAAGAGCATCTGCCAGATGACATCGAAGATTTTCTATCGTTGGGGATTGTCAAGGATGGGATCTACAAAAGACTCGAATTTTGTATAAAAAACGTCTTTGACATCTGCGTGGTTCTGAGTGCGGATTATAATCTTGGGATTCCGGGCAGCGATGAAGACATCGTGGATAATCTGGTCAAAAGCAAGATACTCCCCGACGAAATGAAAGAGAAGTTGGCGTCCATGAAAGGGTTCAGAAACATCATGGTTCACAGATATGGAAAACTCGATGATGAACTCGCTTTTAACATACTATCAGATCATCTCGGCGATTTTCATGAGTTTATAGTTCTGATCGACGATTATATTGAGAGATACCGTGAGTAGCAAGGATCGGAATGGCACCATCTGAAAATAGGAGACTTTTTAATATTTTCCGGAATAGGTTCGGAAAACCAAGAGAGCGCACGGAGGGGCGAGAGAGAGAAACAACAATTCTCTGCGAACCTCTGTGTCCTCTGCGGTTTAATCTTCTTTGTCGTGACTCGATTTCCCGGAAAAAATTAAAAAATCTCATAAACTCACAGACGGCGGTCTCTGGCACGAATGCGGTTCCACGAAATAGCGCGAACGGAAGCTGTATGTTGTGGAGCGTGTTTTCATGAAGATCATGGTTGCCGAGTACGCTGTTGCAACCGGCGACCCTGCGATCATCGGCGAGGGGTGCGCCATGCTCTCTACCCTTGCGAATAGTTTTGGCGTATGTGGGCATCAGGTGCAGTATCCAGCAATGCGCCCGATAGCGGGAATTTGCGGGGACGCTATTCGTTGCGGCAGCGATTGCGGTTTTGCGGAATCGGTCGAGCGAATTGCGCGTACCTGCGATGCCGGAATCGTTATTGCTCCTGACGAGATGCTCTCTGACCTGACCGCAATCGTCGAGGAGAACACAGTCAACCTCGGCTGCCCGAGCGAATCGGTCAGGAAGTGCGCAGACAAGCTCATCTGCTCGCGGATTCTGTCAGAGAGTGGAATCGCTGTTCCCGGGACTTCTGAAGGTGCTGACTCGTACGTGATCAAACCCAGATGGGGCTGCGCTTCCGAAGGTGTTGCGGTTCTCTCGGAAAAACGGCAGCCGGACGACGACTTCATCATAACCGAGTTTGTAGCAGGAGAGCATCTGAGTGCCAGCCTGATATGCGGTGAGACTGTGCTGCCGCTAACAGTAAACATGCAGAAGATTGCGGTTGGGGATGCGATCAGATACGGTGGCGGGGTCGTGCCGTATCCGACGCCGCGATGGGATGAGGTTATGGGTGTAGCCGCGAGTGCAGCGGACGCACTCGGGTGCAGAGGGTATGTCGGGATCGATATCGTTCTCGGAGACCGGTCGTTTGTTGTGGACGTGAATCCGCGCCCGACAACATCGATACTGGGGGTTGCGAGGGTCATCAACCGTGAAATCGGGGATCTGATCATAAGAGCGAGATTCGGGGGGCTTCCCGAGTCGGTCGGGATTATAGGATCGTTCGAGTTCACAAAAGAGACGCTTGGTCATGGGTTTTGATGTGATTTTCGATGTAATCAGATCGTCACTCAAACCGGTATCCCATGCCCGGTTTCACGAATCAATTATTTCATCCCAACGCCACCATGATGTAAATCTTTAATATAATTGCCGCCAATATTAGGAACGATGGGGTTCGGCATATCCGTTGCCACGGCAATAATAGCTATCGGGATAATCCTGACAGCGACTGTGCATTACGAGCGCGTCAGCGGCAGTTACGAGTCGCTGCGGGACGCGACCGACGCAAAGCAGGCGCGGATGGTTTCTGTTCTGGATACCACTATTGAGATCTACAATACGTCGGCGTGCCTTTACGAGGGCAAAGGGAAAATTGATAACATGTCGCCCGGAAACGACTATTTTTACATCAAAAACGCAGGAGTTTCTTCTATTGATGCATCCGAGCTCATCGTGCTCGTGAATGGCGCAATCGTCAGTCCCAGTCCCACGTGGTCGGGATGGCTCTACCCTGGAAAGACGTTCAATGCGACTCTTGATCTGAACAACAGCGACGATGTGAAGATCGTTACCGCAAACGGCAGATCGGCTCGCGCGGAGGTGATGTGATGGCTGGCTCATCCGCAGCACAGGCGATATTCTTCATCGCATCGGTCATCATCGCGTCCGTTGTTGTGGTTGCGCTGTACGGCGCGACAGGTTCGTTATCGGGCGCTCTTGTCGTCAGAAACGTCCATCTTGCCGACCAGATGAGAAGCGACATCGAGATCATAAACGACCCTGGCGCATCCTCTCAGCCGGGAGTGTATGTGCTGAACACGGGAACGACCGCGCTTGACAATTCGACCGGTTCTGTTGCGCTTCTTGTGAATGGCGTCTACCAGACGATTCTCACGTCCGGTATTGAGAATGATGACGGCGATCTTCGGTGGGAGCCGTCCGAGGTCGTGAATCTGACAATTTCCGGCAACAATCTTGCTGGAAAGTCTGTGAAAGTGGTCGTCGCGAACGGGGTGTCGGATACGGAGCAACTGTGAAGTTATGAAGTCGGAGGGTCATGGATTTACGAAGATTCAGGGGCATGAGGATCGATGACCGCAGAGCGGATATCGGGGTCGGCATCCTGATCATCTTTATTGCGATCCTCTTAATCACCGGAATCGTTGTGACCGCGCTCGTGGACACGACGAGTCTCTTCACAAGGAAGGCTGCAGAGACTGGAAAAGAGTCAAAGACGCAGGTAACGACCGGCATCAACGTGATTTCAGTGAGCGGGAATCTGACCGACTCCGGCATAACAGAGATCAGCATTCTGATCGAACCGATCACAGGAAGCGGCATCGTAAACGTTGACACCACGATCATAAGGATTGCTGCAGCCGGAAACCCATCTGCGATTTTGAAGTACAACAGAACCTCAAACTCTTACGGAGACGGCTTCTTCAATGTTAGCCGGTGGCTGCGCATCAACGGCGATGCGTCTGACCGACTCGACGACCCATACATCGAGTACGGCGACATGATCGAGATCGGCATCAATACGACCGCGGACGCATCGATTTTTAGCCCGAACACCGATGTCACAATCGAGTTTCTGCTCGAAGCCGGGCACGACGCCAGAATCGAGTTCAGAACCCCGCTTACATACCTTTCGGGCGAGTATGTGGAACTGTATTGATGCAACCGAGCCTCGGGCGCACCGCATTTCGGTAGCGCTCGCCTGTCATCGCCGCTCTGGTATGTATCATGCATGACCCGCGACGCCGATTCGGGATGGTGTGATTATGACGGCGGTGAGCGTATATGGGCGTTGGATCTAGCGCGGAGCTTGTTGATATCGCGAGTATCGGGCACATATACTCGACTTTCAAACCTATGCAAAAAATCGATATTTTCGATGTATGTGAACCCAGAGCCCGTTAGGCAATCTGTGGCGCAGCTTCTTGTCACACACAGAGTGCCACAGAGAGATGTAACCGGTTCTGCGAGGGGGCAATAGTATCCTCAAAGCCATAAACACGACGAGAAGTTCAGCTATTGCGCTCTACTCGACATTTATTCCGGTTTAGCATTCGCGAAATTCATTTAAACGTGTTATTCGTGATTTGCAAGCCGATGACACGGAAGAACCGTTTTCGGACGCAGATTCCGGAAGACCGATGTTTTAAACCACTTGACCACCTAAGTAACCATCATGAAGTACATAATCGTCACCGGCGGGGTCATGAGCGGTCTTGGCAAGGGCATCACCAGTTCATCCATCGGAAGAATCCTGAAGAGCAAGGGGTGTAGGGTGACCGCGATCAAGATCGATCCGTACATCAACATCGACGCCGGAACCATGAACCCGTTCCAGCACGGCGAGGTTTTTGTATTGGAGGACGGAGGCGAGGTCGATCTCGATCTCGGCAACTATGAGCGGTTCCTTGACACCGAACTCTCAAGCGAGCACAACATCACAACGGGAAAGGTGTATAGAACGGTGATCGAAAAGGAGCGGAGAGGCGATTATCTCGGTGGTACGGTACAGATCATCCCGCATATCATAAATGAGATCAAGGAACGGATCAGGGATGTGGCAGAGAGAAGCGGAGCAGAGATCTGCTTAATTGAGATCGGCGGAACAGTCGGCGACATCGAGTCGATGCCGTTCCTTGAGGCTGCGAGGCAGATGCAGCGGGAGGAGGCGGCAGGGGACTTTGCGCTCGTGCATGTGACGCTTGTTCCGACCGATGCGCAGGGTGAGCAGAAGACGAAGCCTACCCAGCACTCGGTAAAGGAGTTGCGAGAGCTTGGCTTATACCCAAACATTATAGTCGCGCGATGTGCGTCCACGCTGTCTTTGGCTGTGAAGGAGAAGATCGCGCTCTTCTGCGACGTCCCCACAAACGCGATCATCAGCGCGTACGATGTCGATGACGTCTACCACGTTCCGCTGATATTCGAGCAGGAAGGATTGTCTGACTATATTGCGCAAAGATTCGGATTGGAAGAGCGAAACGACCAATCCGGCTGGCGAAGATTGGTCGAACAGATGAAAGAGATCGAGAAAAGTGGCAAAAAGGTAGACATCGCTGTTGTCGGGAAGTATATCAATCTCAGGGACGCTTACACGAGTATTCGGGAATCGCTCAAACATGCGGGAATCGCTTATGGCTGCAAGACCAATATCGAGTGGATCGACTCCGGGGGGCTGAAGAGCGCTCCCGCGGTTATGAGGGCGCTTGAACGGTTCGATGGAATCCTTGTTCCGGGCGGATTCGGCGAGCGAGGAACTGACGGGAAGATCGCGGCGATCGAGTACGCCAGAGAGAACGATGTTCCGTTTCTCGGGCTCTGTCTCGGCATGCAGCTTGCCGTCGTTGAGTTTGCAAGAAACGTACTTGGATTTGCGGATGCGAACAGTTCGGAGTTCGGGAAGACCGCGCATCCGGTGATTGACCTCCTGCCAGAGCAGCACAACGTGACGGATATGGGCGGAAGCATGCGTCTCGGGAACTACGAGGCTGTGCTCACCGAGAACTCGCTTGCCCATAGGCTCTACGGCAGCACGAGGATTGTTGAGCGGCACAGGCACAGGTACGAGGTGAATCCTGCATACATCGATCAGTTTGAGTCGAAAGGCATGATCTTTTCAGGAAAGAACAAGAACCGGATGGAGATTGTGGAGATCCCCTCACACAGGTTCTTCATTGGCTGCCAGTTCCATCCTGAGTTCAGGTCAAGACCGGATAATCCCGCGCCGCTCTTCCGGGGCTTCGTTGAGGCTGCGGGCGGGGCGCGTCTGATTCAACGCAAAGATTAACATAGCGGAATTGACAGATATGGTGGCAGGAGCCATTCAGTTGTGAATTCGGAAGGGGATTAAGAGATTGATGGCAGATGCGGAAAGGTCTACGAAGCTTGACAGGGTTTTAACGGTTCTCCTGATCGCTTCGATCGTTCTTGCGGTGGGCATGACGGTCTACGTCATAGTTACGCCGAAACAGGGCGAGAAGTTCACAGAGTTCTATATTCTCGGTCCGAATGGGACCGCGGACGAGTATCCGACGAGTCTGGCGGTTGCAGAGGAGGGGATGGTGATAATCGGCATCGTAAACCACGAATACGCCAATTCTACGTATCAGCTGGAAGTACTGCTCAATGGGACGGTCATAGAGAAGGAAGATGTTAATTTAATGCACAACGAGACGTGGGAAGACCCGTTCACTTTCAATGCGATCGAGAAGGGAGACGATCAGAAACTGGAGTTTTTGTTGTTCAAAGATGGTGCGGACAGTGCGGACAGTGCGGACAGTGCAGACCGGATACATGAGACGAACCTGACGAACAATACGTATGGCGCCTACCGGTCGCTACACCTGTGGGTGGACGTTCGAGAGTAGTTTGGTGACGACTTTTTTTCAAAATGGCATATTTTTATAGATTTTGTGTAGTTTTGTGGGAGCGGTGCACGGATTATGATGGAAAACCGATGTGAAATCCGTCATGAAATAGTTTTACCACCTGCAACGTATGAAAATGATGTGAGAATGAGGTACGATGTTCGGCTATCACTGGATTTTTGAACAGTGCCGATTTTCTGGGGTTCACGCATTTCTGCGACAGATCCCGAAGTGGCAGATTCAAGCTTGGGCGAAAGACGTCACGCAAGAAATTCAGGCAGAGGATGTTGGAGATGAACCTGTGGATAACACGTATCTGAAATCGAGTTAAACTGGACGAATGGTGGAAAATACTGCGGATAAAGCTGCTTGGACCTTGTAGCTCACTACGGAATGAGCGGTAACTTCCGCTGGATGCAGAACTTCTATCATCAGGTCGCGAGACTCGCCTTCAAATGGGTCAATCGTCGCAGCCAGAGGAAAAGCTACAACTGGGCTCAATTTCTCCGTTTCATCCTATTTAATCCACTCCCGTTGCCTAAGATATACCCATCCTTCTCCGCGTTCCTCTACGCCCTCTGCGGTTACATTTCCTGTTTGGCTCCTTTGGTGCGTTCTTGGTTGAGCAGTGCTCATATAGTGAGGTCGCATGATAGCGTTTTATGTATATTGGTAGTTACGGTTTTGATCGGCTTCGATCAGAGGTGAGTGACCCTCGCAGCGATGAACTCGCGCACAAGCCGTGCGCCGATGATCGCGCTCTCACCGTTGTCATGCGGAGGACTGATCTCAACCACGTCCAGACCGCACGCTTGCGGTGCAGCCACCCGTATAGCGTCGCGCAGATCGCGGGGGCTAAGCCCGAACGGCTCCGGGTTGCCAACGCCGGGCGCATACCCCGGGTCGATCACATCAAGATCGATTGAGAGGTGAAACCTCGTCGCGCCGCGATCAGATAGTGCGTCGATTGCCTGTCGCATAACAGACTCTATCCCGGCGCAAGAGACCTCGTCTGCGGAATACCAGAGAACCCCATTCTCTCTTGCATATATGTACTCCTCTGCCGATCCGCTGCGCACGCCAATGATCGTGCACCTGTCGGTCAGGTCATCAATGATGTTTCTCGAAACACATGCGTGGGACTGTTTAGCTCCGAGATACTCGTCGCGCAGGTCAAGGTGCGCATCGAGGATGATTACGCCAGGATCGTCAAACGCATCAAGAAAAGCTCGGATGCAGCCGTAGGTGAGCGTATGCTCTCCGCCAAGCACAATCGGAATCTTTGAGTCAGCAAGAATTCCCGCGACCGCGTTCTCGACCATACAGAGCACATCACCTGCGCGAAGGTCTGGCGTAATATCGAGATCGCCGGGGTCGTGCATGTCCACATCGGTCAGATCGACGCCGTAATAATCGTTGTAGGTCTCAAAGTTATAACTCGCCTTCCTCATCGCGTCAGGTGCCTCGCAACTTCCGCGCCTGAAGGACGATGTCGCGTCAAAGGGCACACCAAATATCACAAAAAGAGCGTCTTTGTAGAGAGAGCGTGCGTCAGCAAAGGTAGATTGCGCAAACATCAACGCATATCGATTTTTATCTTGCCGAGTGCAGTGATATACTGAATCTCTTTTCCTTCCACGACACGGTCCATCAAATCATCCGGAATTGTGAGCTCAAACGTGGAGTAGTCCTCCATATCCATCAACTGCGCAATATTGCCTGCTATCGAGAGCACCTGTGCGATCTTCCGCTCGACGATCGGCACGAATATCTTGGCTCCGACCGGCTGCACCAGCGACCGCTTCTGTCCATCGAAGAGCCCGATGGTGTCGATTCTCGCTTTGGCGGCGCCATGCTTTCCGGGCTTCGACTTTGTGATGCTCTTGATCACACACACTTCGTCATCGATGATTACGTATCTGCCCTCTCGTAAGTTACGGACTTCGGTCTGCTCTTTCATGGATATAAATCCGGTGCAGGGTGTACTTAAAGATTGTGCGGTGCCCCTGCCTGATGGAAAACACTTTCACCACCTACGCGAGAGACTACCCACGATGAAACTCGTTGTGCTGAGAATCGGACACCGCCCGATGCGTGACAAGCGCATAACCACCCACGTCGGGCTGACCGCGCGTGCGCTCGGAGCGAACGGGATGCTCCTCGCAGCGGATGATCCGAACGTCAAGGAAAGCATAGACAACGTCGTTTCGAGATGGGGTGGGGACTTTTTCGTCGAAATAGGTGTCGATTGGCGAAAAGCGATCAAACGATGGAAGGAAGAGGGTGGCATGGTTGTGCACCTCACCATGTACGGCTTGAACCTGCCTGATGTGATCGAATCTGCCGATTCGACCAATTCGACCAATTCGACCAATTCAATCGGTGTGATGCGAAATCGCGATCTTCTGATCATAGTCGGCGCAGAGAAGGTACCACCTGGCATCTACGATCTCGCGGACCTGAATGTTGCTGTCGGCAACCAGCCGCATTCGGAGGTGGCTGCGCTCGCGATTTTTCTTGACCGTGTGCAGGATGGCGCGGAATTGCGCGGAACATTCGCTGGCTGCGACCGTGAGATCGTTCCTACGAATGTTGGAAAACTGGTGATCGATCGCACGAGCGGATGATCTTCTGGGCACCCCCACAATCCTGCGCGTTTCACTTTCACCCCGCTCATGCCAAACGACTATACACCCTGAATGGAAACATTACTCTCGATCACCATGAACGAGACATCAATAGAAGAACTGCCTGGAATCGGTCCTGCGACAGCCGAGAAACTGAAAGACGCGGGATTCAATTCGGTCGAGGCGATAGCGGTTGCGTCGCCTGCTGAGCTTGCGGGAACTGCCGAAATCGGGGAGTCGACCGCGACAAAGATCATCGCTGCGGCACGGAAATCCGCTGACGTCGGAGGATTTGAGACTGGAGATGCCATCCTTGAACGGCGAAAGGATGTCGGGAGACTCAAACTCGGATGCGAAGAGGTTGACCTGATGATGGGTGGAGGATTTGAGACACAAGCAATAACAGAGGTCTATGGCGAATTCGGATGCGGGAAAACGCAGATAGCGCATCAACTCGCAGTGAATGTACAGCTACCGGTTGATATGGGCGGATTGAACGGGTCTGCGGTCATGATCGATACGGAGAACACGTTTCGGCCAGATCGCATTGAGCAGATGGTGAATGGGCTCTCGGATCGACACGGGATTGATTATGATCCCGAGGAATTCCTGAGGCACATCCATGTTGCAAGAGCGTACAACTCCAACCACCAGATCCTCCTGACAGACACTGCATCCGAACTTGCAAACTCGCTGATTGACACTGACAAGCCTGTGCGTCTCTTGATCGTGGATTCGCTGACCGCGCACTTTCGGGCAGAGTATGTTGGCAGGGGTACGCTTGCCGACCGTCAGCAGAAACTGAACAAGCATCTGCACGCAATCATGCGGTTTGCGGACCTGAACAATGCGATGGTTCTCGTGACAAATCAGGTGATGTCAAAACCTGACGCATTCTTCGGCGATCCGACAAAGCCGATCGGTGGGCACATCCTCGGGCACACCTCGACATTCCGGATATACCTGCGGAAGTCAAAAGGTGACAAACGGGTTGCAAAACTGGTCGATTCACCCAATCTGCCGGACGGCGAAGCGCTCTTCACGGTGGCGCCGGGGGGGCTTGTCGATGATTGATGTGATTTTGCGAACGTGACTGTGACTACGAGATCCTTTTTTGGTATATCCGCGAGACGATGCCGAGTGCGGCGGCAGAAACAGCCACCCCGAACGCCCCGGTCAGGTTCATACTGATCGGTATCATGAGATGCACACCTTCCACAATCACATCGATCGTCTCGCTTCCGACGAGATAGGGAAGCTGCGCCTGCACCGGCAGGAGGTCAGAAGACTGGTTCGCAAGAATCGTCGTTGCGATCAGGCCGATTGTAAACATCGCGACGAGATACATGAGCTTCGATGACCCAAAGTTGATCAGCAGTCTTGCGGTTTTGGAATATTGGTCTGAGGAAGCGAGCAATGACCCGGTCAGAAGCACGATTCCGGTGTACACCACCCCAAGTTTCAGACCGACACAGATCCACCGGAAGAGCGGGGAGACCATATCAACTCCAAAGACGAGAAATTCCATCTCAAACGGCGACGCTGACACGATCACAGCGTCTGATCCGATCGCAAGATGCCACCACGCGCCAAGAGACGGCAGCGCGATCGTGAGCAGTCCCGCGATTACACCGGGCAGGTTCACTTTGCAACAGGTCATAAGGCATCCTCGATTCCGATCGTTATTCCACCGATCAGAAGTTCCATCGTCAGGTTGGAGATGGACTGCCCCCCGGCAATCGAGGGCGTCCCGTTGAGCGGACCTCTCATGTTGATCATCGCGGACCCGCCTGCAGGAACGTTCACCTTCTCCACCAGACGCAGTGTGCCGACACCGTCTCCGATAGCGATATCAGCGGAGATCTCTGTTACCGTCACAGGGACGTTCAGTGGCGAGTGAAACATGAGATCGAGTGCGATCTCGTCACCTCCATCGGAGAGGTCGATGTTTACGATCTCTATCGTTTCGCGGTTGGATATCGCGCCGGGCGACAGTATCTGTTCCATCTTTTTCATCGGATCGTCCGCAAAAAGCGTTCTTTGCACATCCCAGTCCTGCGCCGCAAACGCTGCCATCACGCACGCGCCAAGCAGAATCAACGGGATCGTCGGAAGGATAAATTTCAGGATTCTCTCGCCCATGAATTTAAGTATAGCTCTGGCGTTATTAACAGTTGGCTCTCTCCTCTCGCGTGAAATTGTTCAAACGACCAGTCATATCGGTTATTTACCAGAGCTCACCCCACTTTAGTTTCGAGGGATTTATTATGAATTTGGTCTATTTCTGTTAGTTTTTATCACGAATGTCACGAGAATGTCGAGATAAACTCATACTCGCACAGCTCTGTGAAAATCCAGCCTGAGGAAAGGGCAGCCACCACTTCAGAACCGAACCCCACCCACACGCAGACATGGTAGCAAGGCTCAAAGCAAAGCAGTACAAGCCTCAACCGGTCTTGCGCGTCTACATCCCGAAGTTCTTTGACACAGTGGATCACAAGAAATTGATGGGATGTCTGAAGCAGAGGATCGTAGATCCCTCTTTGCTGCAATTAATCGGTCGTTTCCTCAAGTCTGGCATAATGAAAGAAGGAAAATACTTTGAGACGGAAATGGGCACCCCACAAGGTGGGATTCTGAGTCCAGTTCTCGCCAACGTATACCTCCGTTATGCACTCGACAAATGGTTTGAAGATGAGGTAAAGCCACAGCTACTTGGTTCGGCACAGCTTATCCGATATGTGGATGACTTCGTCCTTTGCTTCGAAAAAGAGAGCGAAGCCAGGGCATTCGGGGACGATATAAGGCGGCGCATGGGTAAATTCGGGCTTACGATATCCGAAGAGAAGAGTAAGATCATCGAGTTCGGACGATGTTCGTGTACTATAGCGAAGCGACATGGATTTAAATGCGAAACCTTCGATTTTAATCCACTCCCGATACCGAAGATATATCACTCGTTGTACGACCTGAAATCATAGAGGATGTGCTTCTGAAGAGCCGGATCTGGGGAAATCTTCAAGTCCGGTTCTGCGAGGTGGCTTCACTAGTGACCTCAAAGCCAAGACTGTGGCGGGCGTCTTCTTCGATAAATTCATTCAGGCAAAGGAGAAATATGAGAATAACAAGCTTGGAGAAGAGGAACGCAGGTTACTGGAGACAGAAGAGATAGACTTCGAGGACGAGAATCTTGGTGCGTTCCATATGTCCGGAGCGGATAGGATGGTCTATTTTGTACAGAGGGCGAGAGATATCATGGAAGATATGCCTTATGCATCTTTAGATGATCTGGAGCGGATATTCAAACTTGATGCTGGAATAGGGCTGAAAAAGAAATATCTGGGGAGATTGAAGGGGATTAGAGATGTTGATATTGTGGATATGGGATTAATATCATCCATAGAAGCGCTGATCGGCGACGTAGAAAATGATCTGCAACAGGCAGGATACGATCTGAAAATGGAATCAGGATACACGGTTGGCGAAGAAGGCGACGTGATCGAGACCAGAATTGAATTTGAACCGATAAAAGATCTGTTGCTCCCGGATTCCGCACGTACCACATCGCCTGCGATAAAAGAAGGGGCGGAAGAGGAATATATGGGTCTGCTGTTGGCAATTGAGGGTGCGATCGCATCTTTTTATCGAGAGAATACGAAAATAAAGGATATCGATGTCATAAACGCGTTGATGGTATCAGAGGATATCTGAATTTCATCATAGATCGGTTTTACAGGGATGATACTGCAGGGGCTCTCCGGGGAGGTGAACAAGGAGGCAAATGAAGAGCTTGAAATCGTTTATGACTCGGCACAACACCTCTTAAGCCTGATAAATGACGTAATCGACATCTCCAGGATCGAGGCGGATCAACTGGAAGCTTACTTCGAGGAGGTAGATCTCGACGAGGTCTTGAGAGCGTCAGTAGCAGCAGTCTCGAGGGATGCAGAGGCAAAGAAGCTTGAGATCAAGACCGACTTCCCGGAAAGCCTCACATAATAAGCGATAGGAAGAGGCTGCTTCAGTGTGTGCTGAATCTTCTTAATAATGCTGTGAAGTTCACAGAAGATGGTGTTATTGAGCTTAGAGCCACAAAAGAAGCGGGAATCCTGAAGATATCTGTCAGTGATACCGGAATCGGCATCAAAGAGGAAGATATTCCAAAACTATTCACGCCCTTTACCAGGCTCGATTCGCCGCTGAAGGAGAGGACACTGGGCACTGGTCTTGGGTTGTATCTCACCAAAAAGATTATGAAAGGTGTGTTTCATGGTAACATCATGGTCGAGAGCCGGTACGGCATGGGCAGCACCTTCACCCTGATCATTCCTGTTCCTCATGGCGCGGTGGTACGATGAAACGAGTGCTGGTTGTTGAGGACAACGCAAACAACATGAGGCTTCTACTAAAGTTGCTGGGTGGAAGTGGCTACGAGACCATCAAGGCAGAAACAGGTGAGGAAGGGGTGCGACTTGCAATAGAGGAGATGCCTGACCACATCCTGATGGACATAAAGCTTCCCGGGATAGACGGTGTTGAGGCGACCGGAAGGATAAGGGCTTCAGTTGGTGGCAGCAAGGCGGTCATAATCGCAATCACCTCTTATGCGATGGCAGGAGACCGGGAGAAGTTTCTTGCGGAAGGGTTCAATAGATACATCGAGAAGCCCATAGACCCATACACGAT
>Ga0190315_1000449_pt1 | contig 20849 bp, 23 predicted proteins | sample 48701101_MG_FD_161673 | JGI IMG/M metagenome (GOLD analysis project Ga0190315, IMG submission 161673) | Hydrothermal vent sediment bacterial communities from Southern Trench, Guaymas Basin, Mexico - 4870-11-0-1_MG | ecosystem: Environmental > Aquatic > Marine > Hydrothermal vents > Sediment ...
CCTGTGGCACACAGGAAATCCATCAGGACCACCAACTTGATAGAGCGATCCTTTGAAGAGGAGAGGAGGCGAAGCAAAGTGATTCCCCGGTTTTTAACAGAGAAATCCGCATTGAAACTGGTTGGTGAGTGGACACATGCCCAGATACATAGCCAAACTCCCTCCGGACTCGAACCTCTCAAAGGTGCCTATCTCACCAGCCAGCTCATCCACCGAGGTCTTCCCAAAACCAGGGACGGTACTAAGTCGCATGGCAGTTTCGGATTTACTGCACAGGGCCTTTATGATCTTGTCCAGGCAGGCGATTTGTCTCATGAGCTCCAGAACGCGGGTAGCGTCAGATATGATCATGTCTCCCACACACTCTACCTCGCTGGAGAATTTGGCATTCATCTGCCACTCCCTTATGATTCCACTATACTTACCCCTCACTCCCGGAATTTTGAGAATACTCTTCTGGCTTGGCCGGGCAAGTTCCACCAGATTGCCCTGGCAGGTTATGAAACGCAAAAACCACAAGTTAGAGGCGTTGTTGGTGATGGCCAAAAGCTCGGGACAGACAGCCTGGAGGTCGGCCTGCATCCGGCTTAGCACCCTTATCTTTTCACTCACCAGCTCTCTGCGTCTTCTGGTCAGGCGTTTGAGCTTTTCGTTTTCCAAAGGCGTGAACAGCACTTTCTGCAGCACGTTCTTGGCCATGGGCAACTGGTCTTTGAGATGAAATAACTCCAGGATCTTCCTGGCATCTAAGCGATCGGTCTTGGCTGCTCCAGGAAAGATTTGCTTGAACCTGGCGAGTTTCAAAGCCACCATCAATACGGATTGGCACCATCCCGGTGGACGTTTCCTGGATATGAAAGAGGCAGGAGCGGCATTTCAAGTCGAGCAGCCAAAGCCGCTGATCCCAACAGCCACACCCCTGCCAGATTCATACCCTACTCCCTGGATTCATGAATGTCACTCCCATAAAATTCAATGGTAGACCCTGGAATGCCTTCATCCATTCACCAAGTGACATCTGCCTTCAAGAGAGCTGTGAGGAGAGCAGGGATGAAAGATTTTCGCATCCATGGTCTGAGGCACACCTTCGCTTCTTATCCTGCCATGGGCGGGGCAAATACGAGGACCATCCAGGAGCTTCTAGGTCACAAAGACTTGAGAATTACCCTCCGATACTCTCACCTTTCCCCGGCTCACTTGAGGGAAGCTGTCAACAACCTAAAACTCCCCAGCAGGGAATCTGGATTGGCACCTATTTGGCACCAGGAGGGATCTTGAAAATAGAAGGTTCTGTAAGTGCCTGAAAAAATGGCGGTCCCAAGGGGATTTGAACCCCTGTCGCCGACGTGAGAGGCCGGTGTCCTAACCGGGCTAGACGATGGGACCGCCTGGCTGGGAAGGGAGGACTCGAACCTCCACTAGCGGATCCAGAGTCCGCCGTCCTGCCGATTAGACGACTTCCCAGCGCGGGGTCAAATATAACTTTTCCCCTTACCTTTCGTCAAGGTCCACTTGACAAGTGGGAAACTTGTTTGTATCCCAGCCTCCATAATCTCTAGGTGAGGGCCATGGCGGGGAAGATAGTAATAAATGAAGGGTTGTGCAAGGGGTGTACCCTTTGTGTGGAGTTTTGTCCACGAAGCCTCATAAAACCCACCAGGAAGCTGAACGCCAAAGGGTACTATGTGGTGGTTTTTGAACCGGGTGATGGCGAGTGTACGGCTTGCACTCTGTGCGCTGTCATCTGTCCTGAAGTGGCAATAGAGGTGTATCGTGAGTGAAGAACTGGAGTTGATGAGAGGCACGTACGCCATCGGTGAAGCAGCTATAAGGGCTGGTTGTAGGTACTATTTCGGTTACCCCATCACTCCCCAGAACGAGCTTCCCGAGTATATGTCCAGGCGGCTCCCCGAAGTGGGGGGCACTTTCCTCCAGTCAGAGAGCGAGTTGGCGGCTATAAACATGGTGCTTGGAGCCAGCATGGCCGGGGCTCGAGTCATGACCTCTAGCTCAAGCCCGGGCATTAGCCTTATGCAGGAAGGGCTCTCTTTTATGGCTGGACAGGAGCTCCCAGCCGTGGTGGTGAACATGATGAGGGGTGGCCCGGGATTGGGCAACATAGCTCCTTCCCAGTCCGACTACTTCCAGGCTACCAGGGGTGGGGGGCATGGTGACTATCGCCAGGTAGTTTTGGCTCCTTACTCTGTGCAGGAGGCTGTGGATCTCACTTATAAGGCTTTTGATCTGGCCGACAGGTACAGGATGGTGGTGATGATTTTGGGGGATGGTATGGTGGCTCAGATGATGGAGCCTGTTCGCTTCCCTCCCATGAGATCTCTGGATGATTTGCCTCCCAAGGACTGGACCATTACCGGTGCTAAGGGCCGTCCCAGCCGGATTCTCCGTTCACTTATTCTGGACGTGAATGCTATGGAGGAACACAACTGGAAGCTGGCCCGGAAGTACCAGCAGGTGGAGAGGGAATGCCCCCTTTGGGAGGAGTTCATGTTGGAGGATGCAGAAATGGTTGTGGTGGCCTTTGGCACTGCTGCTCGGGTGGCTAAAGGGGCAGTCAAAAGGGCCCGTAAAGAGGGAGTTAAAGTGGGCCTATTCAGGCCCATCACTCTGTGGCCTTTTCCTTCTCAAGAACTCAAGGCCCTCTATCAGAGGGGGCAGGGCACCTTTGTGGTCTTTGAACTCAATGCGGGTCAGATGGTTGAAGACGTGAAGATCGCTTTGGGAAGCGGCCCCCAGATCATTTCCTACGCTAGGCCGGGGGGGGTGGTGCCCAATCCCCAGGAGCTGACCAGGGTGTTTTCCAGATTGGCCTTGTCCCGGGGGACGTCATGAGAAAGGTGTTCTCCCGTACCAAGGCTCTTAAGCCGGTGCCTTTTCATTATTGCCCTGGATGTGGTCACAGCATCCTTCACCGATTGGTGGCCGAGGTGATAGAGGAGATGGATCTTATAGACCGGGCCGTAGGAGTGCCTCCTGCTGGTTGTGCCGTGTTGGCCTACAACTACTTTGACCTGGACATGGGGGAGGCTCCCCATGGCAGGGGAGCGGCGGTGGCTACGGGGCTTAAAAGAGTACTGCCCGATCGATTGGTTTTCACTTACCAAGGGGATGGTGATATTGCCGCCATCGGCACGGCGGAAACCATCCATGCAGCCAACAGGGGAGAAAAGATAACAGCAATCTTTGTGAACAATGCTGTTTACGGCATGACTGGGGGACAGATGGCTCCCACATCTGTTTTGGGCCAGGTGACCACCACTACTCCCCGGGGCAGGGACCCTTCCCGGGAGGGATTTCCTATCAACTTCACAGAACTGCTGGCTCAGATTAAAGGCACGGCTTTTGCCGCCAGAGCTTCCCTTCACGATCCTGTCCATGTTCTCAGGACCAAAAAGATTCTTCGTAAGGCCTTCGAGGCTCAAATGAAGGGTCTGGGATTTTCTGTGGTGGAGGTCCTTTCTCCCTGTCCCACAAACCGGAAAATGTCTCCTCCCCAGGCTTTTAAATGGGTGAAGGAGGAGATGGTGAAACACTATCCCCTAGGGGTATTTAAGGATGTAGAGGGAGGAAGCCTTGTTGATTAAGACGGTTTTTGCAGGCTTTGGGGGACAGGGAGTCCTCCTTATGGGTTATGTGATGGCCTATTCAGCTATGTTGGAGGGGAAACACGTCACCTATTTGCCCAGTTACGGGGCTGAGATGAGAGGTGGAACGGCCAACTGTGTGGTCTCTGTGTCCGATGAAGAGATTGCTTCTCCTGTGGCATCGTCTCCCGATGTGGCGGTCATTATGAATAACCCTTCTCTTGAGAAGTTCCAGAACCAGATTCAGTCCGGAGGCATCATTTATGTAAACAGTGATCTCATCAATTTTCGCCCCATCCGTGGAGATATCATTCTGTATGAAGTTACTGCTAACACCCTTGCCTTGGAAGTGGGGAACGATAGGGCTGCCAATATGGTGATGTTGGGAGCTTTTTTGAAGAAGACTCCTTTGGTGAAGTTGGAGACAGCTCAGGAGGTTGTGGGGAAGGTGTTCGCAGATAAACCTGAGGTTATAGAGCTGAATCGAGAGGCCCTGTTGGCTGGGTATCAGAGTATAGGAGGGGAGTAGAGATGGTGAAGCAAATATTTTTCAAGCTTGCCAATGTGCCAGGGATGCTTTCTAGAATCAGTACCTTAATGGGTGAGGAGAAAGTGAATATCATTGCTTTCAGCGTTTCCGAGATAGACGAGAAGGAGACAGCCATAAGAATTGTGGTGGACAATCCTGAGAAGGCGGCCAATGTCCTGAGAAGCCATGGTTATGAAATAGAAATAATTCCAGTGATAGCTGCTGAAGCTCCCCACCATCCTGGTGGCCTCAATGCTATTCTCAAGCCCTTAAAGGAGGCCCATATAAATGTAGCCAATATGTATCCCTGTCTGGGAACCGGAGATAGAACCATACTCATCGTTGAAGTGAATGATCCCGAGAGGGCTGAGAAGGTGATGCAAGGTAATTGGGTGGATGTTTGGGGAGAGGAATTGTACTCCTTTTAACTTTCTTATGTAGTTTATAGCATTTTGTAGTGTTCTCTCGCTCGGAGCATCTTCTTAGTCCGGGTTCTGGGGGGATTCTGAGAATGAGTTTCGTATGTCTTTGGGTGTTTATGTGATCATCTGAAGATTTCTTTCTTGAAGATTTTCTTTTGAGTTTTTTTTCTAAGCTCTTGACTTATTGGAAGTGGTCTTATATTAAAAATCCGAAAAATAGTTCTAGGAGGTTGAGATATGGCAAATAGAAGGGGAGGTGCTAGGTTTGAGGAGGTCTGCATAAAGCTGGAGAAGAAGCACTACAGGGTGATAAATGCAGTCTGTGGTGGTGATCAAAGGAAGGTTGGAAGGGTTATTAGGTCTCTGGTGGCTGAGGCTTTGAAGGACAAGCAAGTGAGTGACCTTTTGCAGCTTGCAGGGACAACTCCTAGGAGGAAGAAACAAGAAGTGGAGCCTGGGCCAGAAGCCGAGTAGTTTATGGAAGCGTCAAAGATAGAGGAGAGGGCTCTTCTCATCGCCCTCTCCTATTTTTCATTGCACTGAAGGGAAGGTGTGTGTTGTTTCTCCCTCCATCCTTTTGAATCTCCGGGAGGTATAATGGCGGAAGTCCTGTCTTTTAAGGGACTGCTTTACAATACTTCAAAGGTAAAGGTAGAAGATGTGGTGGCTCCTCCTTACGATGTTATTTCCCCTGAGGAACAGGAAAGGCTCTACCAAAGAAGTCCTTATAATGTGGTGAGGTTGATACTGGGCAAGGAGACGCCTCGGGATACTCTATCTGATAACAGATACACACGGGCGCGGGCTTTTTTAGAGGAGTGGATTAGAGAAGAGATCCTCATTAGAGATGCCCAAGAACGTCTTTATCTCTACAGGCAGGAGTTTTCTGCCCTTGGTCGCAAGTGGAGAAGAATGGCGTTCTTTGCCAGGGTAAGGCTCGCGGACTTTTCTGAGGGGGTGATCATTCCCCACGAAAGAACTCTTTCTGCTCCCAAAGAGGACAGACTGAAGCTCCTTAGGGAGTGTAGGGTCAATTTCAGCCCCATCTTTGGCCTCTTTCCCGATGAGGACGGAGGAGTTTATTCCCTTTTGAAAGAAGCCTCTGAGGTTTCTCCTTTCTGTCGCTTTGGGGACGAGGCTGGAGTGATCCACGAGTTCTGGTTATTGGATGGGACTCTGGTTGAGGATATAAAGAGATCTTTTGGGTCTCAACCCATCCTCATTGCCGACGGCCACCATCGCTATGAGACAGCCCTTCAGTATAGGAAGGAGAGGACCCAGGCTAATCCCAACCATACCGGTCGTGAGCCTTATAACTTTGTGATGATGGCCTTGGTAAGCATGAAAGATCCGGGGCTTCTGGTGTTCCCTACCCATAGGGTGTTAAAGGGGGATCTGCCTTATTCGGCAGAGGTGTTAGAAGAGCGATTGGGCAGGTATTTTGAGAGAGTGGCTCTATATAGCGACTTGAACGGTCTCCTTTCAGCATTGGACGGGGCTTCTCCTCACGTTTTTGGTCTTCACTTTTCTGGGGGGCCCTTTCTCTTGGTCTCACTGAAAAAGGGTGTGGACCTAGATAGGGAACTTTCTCATCTGCCTCCTCCCATGAGGGAGCTGGACGTTATTCTTCTCCACGAGCTGTTGCTGGGAAGGGTCTTTGGCGTCTCCCATGAAGAGGTGAGGGACAAGGGTAGACTTGGTTACTACAAAGACGCCCGTCAGGCCCTGGAGGATGTGGACAAAGGCGTGGGTTCTTTGGCTGCTTTCCTCAGGGCTCCTTCGGTGGATGAAATCTGGAAGGTGGCCCGGGTTGGAGAGACTATGCCCCAGAAGAGCACCTATTTCTATCCCAAGCTCATTACGGGGCTAGTGATGAACCCACTCGACTGAGCCTACTATGAACTTCTTTGTGGGCATCACAGGGGCCAGTGGAGTGAGGTTGGGGGTACGTTTGGTGGGAGAACTAGTCTCACGAGGCACCGTTCATCTCTCCTTCACTCCCCAAGCACAGGCCATAGCTGCAGAGGAAGGGGTTTCTTTGGTGTTTCCTGACGGCGTGAAGATTTGGCCCCTGGAGGCCCTGAACGCCCCGGTGAGTTCGGGCTCTTTTCGTCTTAAGGGGACGGTGATAGTTCCCTGCTCCATGGGCACTCTGGGCAGACTGGCGGCGGGTGTTTCTTCAAATCTCATAGAGAGGGCTGGAGATGTGGCACTGAAGGAGAAGTGGCCTTTAATCTTGGTACCCAGAGAGACTCCTTTGAGCCTCATCCATCTGGAGAACATGGCGACTCTGACCCGGGCTGGGGCTGTTATCTTACCTCCTGTACTCACCTATTATCATTGGCCCCGTTGCATTGAAGATATGGAAGACTTTATTCTGGGAAAGATCCTGGATCATCTAGGTCTGGATCACGCCCTCTTTAGGAGGTGGGGTGATGAAGCTGGAAGGTGAAAGGGTCACTCTGGGAGTGACAGGGGGTATAGCGGCCTACAAAGCTGCTGAGCTGGTGAGGCTCATGGTGAGAGCCGGGCTCAAGGTCCGCATAGTTATGACGCCTAATGCCACCCGATTCGTTACGCCCCTCACCTTCCAGACCCTTTCCCTGTCCCAGGTGAGGGTGGATACCTTTGAACCCGTGGCTCCTGATAGAGTGGAACATGTGGCTCTGGCTCAAGAGACAGATCTTCTTGTCGTAGCCCCTGCTACGGCCAATATCCTAGCCAAGATGGCCCGGGGTGTGGCTGATGATCTTTTATCTACCTTCTATTTGGCCTACGGGGGCACTACCCTGGTGGCTCCTGCCATGAACACCCAGATGTATCTACATCCTGCCACCCAGGAAAACTTGGAGATTCTCAGAAAGAGGGGAGTGGTAGTTCTGGAGCCCCAGGAGGGGGAGCTGGCCTGTGGAGACTACGGACCTGGCAGATTCCCAGAACCGCCATATATCCTAGAAAGGGTTTTGGGTCTCCTCTATCAGAAGGATTTTCACGGTAAGGCTTTCCTGGTGACGGCGGGACCCACCAGGGAATATTTGGATGCTGTGCGTTTCATCAGCAATCCCTCTTCGGGGAAGATGGGTTTTGCCATTGCCCGGGAAGCTAGGAGGAGGGGGGCTAGGGTCTATCTGGTTTCAGGACCTACCCATCTGGAGCCTCCATGGGGAGTTGAGTACATACCGGTCACTTCTGCACAGGAGATGTACCAGCGGGTTTTGGATCTCTATTCAGGAGTGGATGTGGTGATAAAGGCTGCTGCCGTGGCCGATTTTCGACCTAAGCCCCTGGCTGAGGAGGGGGCCAAGTTCAAAAAGGAGGGGAGGGATGGACTCCTTATCGAGTTAGAAGCCAACCCAGATATTCTAGCCATTTTGGGAGAGAACAAGGAGCACCAGGTCCTGGTGGGTTTCGCTGCCGAGAGCCAGGACCTACTGGAGAATGCTTTGGCCAAGCTGGCTAGGAAAAACCTGGACATGATCGTAGCCAATGAGGTGTCTATTGGGTTTGCTTCCGACACCAATCGCGTGGTGATCTTGAAAAGGGACGGTACCCTCCGTCACCTACCTCTCATGTCCAAGGAGGCCGTAGCCGAGGCTATCCTGGATGAAGTAGCTGGTTTGCTTCGGGGTGACAAGTCCCGCTGAGGCTTGGGACCTCGCCTTTTTGGTATTAATCCTCTGGCTCGAACTCTACCCACACCCCGTGGCGGTTGAGCTTTTCGAGCTCTACATTTATAGCGTCCACTAGGGTGTTGTAGAGGTCTATGTATTTGGCTAGCACCTTCAGGTGGGCATTGTTGATGTGTATAAGCCCATCGTCTCCACAATTGGGGCATACAAAGAGGGGTTCAACCGAGCCCTTCGCCCACTGAGAGAGCTTTTCAGTGGTCACCTCTTCTTTGTGTTTTTCTCCACAGATGTTGCAAGTGAGAATCACGCCATGGATCTTGTGCATCACTTTTCCTCCCTTGAAAGCGCTTCTGGTCTTAGCATAGTGTCTTTAAGAGCCCCTGTAAAGGGGCTAGTTGTTGTCTATGTCCAGAGCGCATTGGCAGCGCAGCTTCTCAATGACGGAGTAGGGATCTTTCCTTTTGGAGAACATATCTTCTAGAAGCCTGTCGTAGGTGCCATTTTCTTTCAGCTTACTCATCACCATATTAAAGAGCTTGTCTCTCAGGAGGTTTTCAAAGGCATGAGCTACCCTGTCCTTCCTGTAGCTCTCGAAGCGCCCAGAGGTTTCCAGGAATTTCCTGTGGCTCTCCAGCCCTTCCATAAGTTCCTTGATTCCTTCTCCTTTGATGGCGCTCACCTTCAGAATGATTGGTCTCCATCTGTCTTCCCGGGGGGCACTCATGTCCAGCATCACTTCTAATTCTCTCACCGTTTTGTCGGCTTCGGGCTTGTCTCCTTTGTTCACTACGAAGAGGTCTGCAATCTCCAGAATTCCTGCTTTGATGGCCTGGATGTCGTCTCCCAGCCCCGGGACAGTTACCACCATGGTGGTGTCCGCCGTTTTGACGATGTCCACCTCGTCTTGGCCTACACCCACTGTCTCCACGATGATGACGTCTTTGCCCATGGCGTCCATGACCTGGATGATGTCGTCGGTGGCCTTGGAGAGGCCTCCCAGGTGTCCCCTGGTAGCTAGGCTTTTGATGAAGACGCCGGGGTCGGTACTGTGGCGCTGCATCCTTATGCGGTCTCCCAGAATGGCTCCCCCGGAAAAGGGGCTTGTGGGGTCCACTGCCACTACTCCCACTTTTTTACCTTGTTTGCGGAACTCTTCTACCATGCGATCCACCAAAGAGCTCTTGCCTGCTCCAGGGGGACCGGTAGTGCCAATGATGTAGGCCTTACCCGTGTAGGGATAGAGTCTCTTTAGGGCCTCTCGGGCCTCTGGAACTCCATCTTCTATCAACCTCATGATTCTGGCGGCTGCCCTGGCGTTTCCTTTGATCACATCTTCTACAAGGCCCATCTTCATTCACCTCTTCTCTGATTTTCCCTTTCCGGCCCCCTTTCTCCTCTGTGGCCCTGGATTCAGATAAAGCTATTGTAGGTTTGAAAGGCCATTCTTTTTTGTTTTGAAGGGCGCTTCTCGCTGAGAAGCGCCCTTAAGTAGAGTGGGAAAGGAGAGTGTATGGTTAAAGGCTCACAGCCCTAGGTTTAATGTTTTCCTTCACCCACTCAATGATCTCCTCCAGGGGAGTGCCGGGGAGGAAGATCTTTTTCACTCCGGCCTTCTCCAGCTCAGGAATGTCGTCGGTGGGAATGATACCCCCTCCAAAGACCACTATATCGTCTATCCCCTCTTCTTTTAACATGTTGATGAGGGTGGGGAAGACATACATGTGGGCTCCAGACAGAATGCTGATGCCAATGGCATCGACGTCTTCTTCCATGGCGGCGTGGACAATCTGGTCCAGGGACTGGTGGAGTCCCGTGTAGATCACTTCGAAACCAGCGTCTCTCAGGGCTCTGGCCACCACCTTGGCTCCCCTGTCGTGGCCGTCCAGTCCTGGTTTAGCTACCAGGATTTTTACCTTCCTCTCCGTACCTTCCATAGCCTGCCTCCCCAAGGGTTGTTTTCTCTCTTATGAGTATTTCATATAGCCTGGCTTCACAGCAATCAATGGAACTCCAATTCTCTAACCCCTTTGGGATCTATCTGCCTCATGAACTCTAGTTCTTCTTTGCTTGGCGGCTCCGTGGTTTCCATCTTGTCAGGGATGATGAGATCGAAGCCTGTGTTTTCCTTTACCTCTTCTAGGGTGACTCCTGGATGTAGGGAGACCAACCTCATGGCTTTGGTTTCGGGCTCGAAGTCCATGATACACAGGTTGGTCACCACCTTTCGGGGGCCGCCTTTGGGTATTCCCGCCTCCTCACGGGCTTTTCCACCGGTGAGGTAGCCCTGCCCTGTGATGAAGTCCACCTTTTCTACCAGGACACGGGCGTTGTGTCTGGGAACCCAGATCACCGTGTCCATGATGGCGCACAGGTGAGCGGAGGCGGCTCCTCCTGGAAGTCTTACTTTGGGCTTCTCGTAGGGTCCAATGACACTCAGATTGGTGTTGCCGTACTTGTCCACCTGGGCAGCTCCCAGGAAGATGAGGTCTAACTCACCCCTTTGGGCTAGATCGAAAGTCTGCCATAGGGGGATGTAGGCTACGGCTCTCTCCTGAAGGGCGGGTCCCGCCGAGGAGAAGGGCACCTCTGTGGGTTCAGGGTCTATCACATCAGAGGTGTTGAAGTAGACCATGTTGGGGGCATGGAAGTTCTTAGCCAGGAGACAGGCCATCATGGGCAGGGGGGAGTAGAGTCCCTGTAGAACCCTGTCTCCGTCCTTTATCTCCCTGGCCAGACAAACAGCCATGAGTTCAGCCACGGTGTACTCTGCCATTTCAATCCCTCCTATTGAGCACCCGCTGCTCCAGGTACTCCTGGAAGCCTTCGGGGGTTTTTATGGCCTGGGCGTAAGCCTTTACCTCTTCCATGTCACTGTCGTAATAGTGATCGCAAGATGCAGGCCAGGCCCCTTTTGGCTGATGGACCACGGCGGTGACGTATATATAGGGAATGGTGGTGAGATGGGTATTCGCCCTGACCTCCTCGTTGTCGGTAATCTCCTCCGCAGTTACAATGGTCCTATCAGCAGCCCAGGCTTTTAGGATGTCTTCAAAGGGAGATCCCTGGATGCGTATGTTGCCGTACTTGTCGGCCTGATGGGCGTGGATGATGGTCACATCAGGCTTGATGGCCTTTACCGCCGCTAACTTTTCCCCCGTGAAAGGACACCGGATCTCGGTGAGGCTCTTGTTGACTCTAAAAACGTCGGAGCCGAACATGCCCTTCAGGGGGAGGAAAGGGACTCCCATGGCGGCAGCCCTCAGGGAGGTGATGACGGAGTTGCAGGCGTGCTCGTCCAGCTCTATCTCCCCTGCCTGGGCCTTGCGTCTGAAGTTCATGGCCAGTCCAAACTCCTCCAGACTCACCAAGGCGAAGGAGACTTTTTTGACGCATCCCGCTCCGATGAGCATGTCGAAGTCCATGCCTTTCTCCCTGCCCACGATATGGAGGTCCTTTTTCCCCTGGCGGACGATCTCCCTCACCAGGGCCATAGGGGAGCGATTTCTGCCCACCCCACCCACGGCCACCACGTCTCCGTCCTTTACGAAACGGGAGACGGCATCTTGTAGGCTGTAAAGTTTCTCTTCCATGCCGTCCTCCTAGAAGTACCCGGGGTCTCTATACTCCCCGAAGACGTCTTTCATAGCTCCCATGATCTCACCGATGGATGCGTATTCCCTCACCAGGTCTATGATGATGGGCATGAGGTTTTCCTTCTCGTCAGCAGCGGCGTCTCTCAGGTCTTGTAGCATTCTCTTCACTTTAGCGTTGTCCCGCTTCTTTCGTACCTCGTTGAGGCGTTCAAACTGGACCCGTTCCACTTCGGGGTCCACTTTGAGGATCTCGATGGGCAGTTCTTCTCCGGGCATGATAAACTCGTTAACCCCCACAATAATTTTCTCCTTGGACTCCAGTTGCTGTTGATAGCGGAAGGCAGCCTCCGTGATCTCTTTCTGGGGATAACCGACCTCGATGGCGGGGATGATACCTCCCATTTCTTCAATCTTGTTGATGTATTCCCAGGCTCTTTCCTCCATTTCGTTGGTGAGGGCTTCGATGAAGTAGGAACCACCCAAGGGATCAATGGTATTGGCCACACCAGATTCGTAGGCGATGATCTGTTGGGTCCTGAGGGCCACGGTGACAGCTTCTTCCGTGGGCAGAGCCCAGGTTTCGTCCATGGAGTTGGTGTGGAGGGACTGGGTGCCGCCCAGGACAGCTGCCAAGGCTTCAATGGCCGTTCTTACGATATTGTTCAAGGGTTGCTGTGCTGTGAGGGAGCAGCCTGCCGTCTGGGTGTGGAAGCGCATCCACCAGGATCGGGGATTCTTGGCCCTAAAGCGCTCCTTCATGATCTTGGCCCACATGCGCCTGGCGGCCCTCATCTTGGCGATTTCTTCGAAGAAGTCCATGTGGCTGTCGAAGAAGAAGGAGTAGCGAGGGGCAAAGGCGTCCACATCCAGTCCGGCTTCTATTCCCATCTTCACATACTCGATGCCGTCGGCCAGGGTGAAGGCAAGTTCTTGAACGGCCGTGGAGCCAGCTTCTCTGATGTGGTAGCCCGAAATGGAGATGGTGTTCCACCGGGGCACGTGGTGGGTGCAGTAGACTACGATGTCTCTCACCAGCCTCAGACTAGGGATAGGAGGATAGATCCAGGTCTTTTGGGCGATGAACTCCTTAAGCATGTCATTCTGGACGGTTCCGCCGATTTTGTCCTGGGAGACTCCTTGCCTCTCAGCGGCCACGATATACATGGCCAGAAGGACAATGGCGGGAGGGTTGATGGTCATGGAGGTGGTGATTTTGTCCATGGGTATGCCTTCAAAGATGATCTCGAAGTCCTTGAGGGTATCTACGGCCACACCGCACTTGCCCACTTCTCCCCTGGACATGGGGTCGTCGGAATCCCGGCCGTAGAGGGTGGGGAAGTCGAAGGCCATGGATAGACCCGTCTGGCCTATGGATAGAAGATAGCGGTAGCGTTCGTTGGTCTGCTCAGGAGTGCCGAAACCGGCGAACTGGCGCATGGTCCAGAGGCGCCCTCGGTACATGGTAGTGTGGACACCCCGGGTGAAGGGGTAACAGCTGGGAAAGTTGAGGTCCCTCAAGTAGTCGAAGTCGGGGACATCTCTAGGGGTGTAGAGCCGATTGATCTCCAGGTCGGATATGGTGCTGAAACGAGGCATGCGCTCAGGGTGCTTGCTGGTCTCTTTTGCCAAAGGCCCCTCCTCCCATTCTCTCTGGGCCTCCACCACTTCCTCTAATTTCTCCTCACTGAAGAGTCCCGTCTTTTCTTTTGTTTTGATAGACATCTGTCCTCCTCCTTGCCCGGATTTTTATCCGCTCTTTCGCGGGGCCAGGTTGTTAATGGACTAGCCCCTCCGCTCCCTTTACCTCAACGTTCTATGCCTTCACGAGAGTCCACCCCCAGTAAGGAGTAGTAGTGCTTTATCTCCACCATCTCCGTCACCAGATGGGCTCTCTTCATCAGCTCGGGATGGGCGTAACGGCCTGTCATGATTAGCTCCATGTCCTTGGGCTTCTTTTCCATGAGTTCTATGGCCTGCTCCAGGCTTACCAGGCCATAGTCCACAGCCACGTTAATCTCGTCTAAGATGAGGATATCCACTTCGTTCTTCTCCATAATTTCGTGGGCTAGAGCCACCCCTTTTTGGGCCCATTCCACATCTACAGGGTCTGGGTCGTTCTTGTTCACAAAGGTGTCTCTACCCATCTGAGCGATGGTCATGTAGGGGGCGAGCCTCCGGGCTGTCTCCAGCTCTCCGTATTCGATACATCCCTTCATGAATTGGATCATGAAGACCTTGTAGTCGTGGCCCACGGCCCTAAAGGCCAGACCCAGGGCGGCAGTGGTCTTGCCCTTCCCATCGCCAGTGTAGATGTGGATATAGCCCTCTTTCAGTTTCTTGCCCATTTAAAGTTTCCCCAGGATGTTTCTGGCTATCACAATCCTCTGGATCTCCGAGGTTCCCTCGTAAAGGGTGGTGACCCTCACATCTCTGTAGAAACGCTCTACTGGGAACTCCCTGGTGTATCCGTACCCCCCGTGGATTTGGACAGCTTTGTATGCTGCTCTGTTGGCGGCTTCCGTGGCGAAGAGCTTGGCCATGCTGGCGGCCTGGGTAAACCTTACTCCCTGGTCCTTGAGCCAGGCGGCCCTCAGGACCATGTTCTCCGCCGCCTCTAACTCCGTAGCCATGTCGGCAATCATCCATTGGATGGCTTGGAAGTCAGCGATAGGCCTGCCGAACTGGACCCTGCCCTTGGCGTATTTGATGGACTCCTCAAGGCAGGCCCTCATGATACCGCAGGCCATGGAGCCAATACCGATGCGGCCTCCGTCCAGATCAGCAAGCATGATCTTGAATCCGTCTCCCTCTTGGCCCAGGAGGTTTTCTGCAGGTACTCGGCAGTCTTCGAATATGAGAGAGACGGTGTTGGAGCCTTTCTGGCCCATCTTCTCCTCAGCCTTACCAATGATGAGGCCTGGAGTGCCCTGTTCCACCAAGAAGACGGAGATACCGTGTTTGCCTTTGCTTTTGTCAGTGACAGCTGCCACCATAGTAACTCCGGCATAGGCACCGGAGGTGATGAACACCTTCTCTCCGTTGATGACGTAGTGGTCTCCGTCTTTAACGGCCGTGGTTTTGATGGCCCCAGCGTCGGAGCCTGCCCAGGGTTCTGTCAGGGCGAAGCTGGCGGCAGCGTATTCGCCGGTGGCTATAGGGGGGATGTACTTTTTGCGTTGTTCTTCGTTACCGAAGCGATGGATGCCCTCGGCCACCATGTTGGTGACGGACATGGTGACAGCCGTGGATGCGCATCCTCTGCCAACTTCCATCATGGCCATGGCGAAGGACACAGTGTCCATGCCCGAACCACCGTACTCTTCGGGTACTGTCATGGCCATAAGACCCAGCTCGGCCATCTTTTTCAGGTTTTCTTTTGGGAAGATCTCATTAGCGTCCACTTCAGGAGCCATGGGGATGAGTTCGTTGTCGGTGAAGTGCCGGACCATTTCCACCAGAAGTTTATGTTCTTCTTTAAGTTCAAAGTCCATCTTAGGCACCTCCCCAGGATGGCAGTCTTTTGCTGTGGGTATTATAGACCTTAGGTCTTTTCAGGTCAAAACCTTTTTGGCCTCACTAAATTGAGGTGGGAGGTTTTGGGAGGTTACTTGGTGGCTTTGGTGGTGTAAGAGGTGAAAACGCAGTCTCTGGATTTGGCCAGCCTGTGGCAATTGCAGCACTCCTGGGCAAAGGAGGCATCTTTCCCGTAAGGTTTGAAGCTCTGGTTTTTTGCGTCGTAGATGAAATTGGCATATCCCCATCCTTCGGTTTCTTTAAAGCGCTCGACATCTTTCAGCATGTAATCCAGTCTCTGGAGTCCGACGGGCTCCAGAGACTGTGGGAAGCTGGGGTTGGGGCGAGCTGCAAAGATGAGCCTCACTAGTACAGTTCCATCGGTGAATGACTTTCCGTTTTGAGGGGTGCCATGGATGTAGTTCTCTAGGGCCGTGCGGTTACCGAGAATCATATGTAGCTCTTCAAGGTCTTGGCGGTAGTTTAGGGAGATGAGGGGCCAGTTTTTATAGTCTCTTATGTAGGAGAAGGAGAGGCCGTTGGGGGCTTTCAATTCCTTCTGGCAGCTGAGGGTGAATAGGAAGAGGAGGCATGTGAGGATGGCTATGCCTAGGGGCAGGGAGAAGTACTTCATGTCCTCCTCCTGTTGGAGTCTGTTGTGGAAACACTATGGGGACATTGTCCCCTCTTGTCAATGATTCAACTGCGAAGCGGTGTGTGCAGGGTTAGGAAAGAATGTACAACACTCCTTCCGTCCCTGGAGGGGACGACGTGGCATCGTCTCTGGGCTTTGGGTTCTATTTAGTGCTCTACCGATGGGAGCCTGGCGATGCCTATCTTTCTGAGGTATTCGCAGACTTCATCCAGATGGTGGAACCACTCGGCGTGGCCTGTTTCTTCGCAAAGTACGGTGATAGTGTCGGCTCTGCCCTCGGGGGGGAAGATTACGTACTCCTTCCCGTCAGGGGCCTGGATCCTTACCTCGTGGTAGTGCCAGGGGGCGGGGTAGAGCTCCTTCAATTCATCCATGAACCTTTTCACGGGCTCCAGGTTGTCCAAGTTCAGCTCAGCGCTCATGGCTCGGCCTCCTCATAGCCTCGAGAGAGTTGGGGGAAGGGAAGCTTTCCCCTCCCCCAGTTGGCTACTTTATAGCTTCGGCCACTAATTCTGCAATATCTTTCAACTGGATTTCTTCGATCTTGTCCTTGGCCTTGAGGCCGTCATCGAACATGGTGAGGCAGAAGGGGCAGGCGGTAGCAATGCCCTGGGGATTCAGGGCTAGAGCATGGTCACAGCGGACATAGTTGATGCGGGTGCCAGTCTTCTCCTCCAGCCACATGCGGCCACCGCCAGCGCCGCAGCAGAAGCCTTTTTCCCTGTTTTTTTCCATTTCTTTGAGGCTCAAGCCTAACCTCTGGAGGATTTTTCTGGGTTCGTCGTAAATGCCGTTGTGCCTGCCCAAATAGCAGGAGTCGTGATAGGTGAAGGTCCCTTCCAGGCTCTTTTTGAGGGAGATTTTACCTTCTTCCAGGAGTTGGGCAATGAGCTGGGTGTGGTGGATCACTTGGTAGTTGCCGCCGAACTGGGGATATTCGTTCTTGAGGGTGTGGTAGCCGTGGGGGCAGGCGGTGATAACCTTTCTGACATTGTAGCCATTGAGGACTTCCACGTTTTCCACAGCCATCATCCAGAATAGATACTCATTGCCCAGCCTTCTGGCCCAATCGCCGCAGCATTTTTCCTCAGTACCCAGGATGGCAAAGTCGATGTTGGCAGCTTTAAGGATTTCCACCAGGGCTTTAAGAACCTTCTTGTAGCGGTCGTCATAGGCACCAGCGCATCCCACCCACAGCAGGTACTCTGCCGACCCATTCTCCGAGAGGAGGGGGATGTCCAAGCCCTCGGCCCAGTCGGCCCTGTTGGCGAAGCCTACACCCCAGGGGTTATAGTTGTTCTCCATGTTGCGGAAGGTCTGGTTCAGCTCCTCAGGTATGCGGCCTTCCATGAGGCTCAGATAGCGGCGCATCTCGACGATCTTGTCGATGTGTTCAATGTAGGCAGGGCACTCCTCCATGCATGCGGCGCAGGTGGTACAGGCCCACAGCACGTCGTCGGAGATCTTCTGATAAGGGGTACACTCCTCAGGGTCTTTGCCCTTCGCCAGCCGGTCGTTCATGTGCTCCTTCAGGTCCTGTATGAGGTTCTTGGGAGACAGTGGCTTGTCCGTGCTGTGGGCAGGGCAGGCCTCTTGGCAGCGACCACACCTCATACAGGCGTCTAGGTCCATGAGCTGCTTCCAGCTGAGCTCTTCTATCTTGGTGAGGCCGAAGCTCTCGGCTTCTTCCATGTCGGGGATAGGGTCTACAACTCCGTAGGATCTTCTATCCCTGAAGACGATGCTGGCGGGGGTGACCACGATGTGGAGGAGCTTGGAGTAGCCTATATAGGCGATGAAGGCGAAAGAACAGACCATGTGGATGAACCAGAAGAAGCGATGGGCCAAAGTGCCATTGATCCCTACAATGTTCAGAGGGATGGCCAGAATGAAACCGACGATGGAATATAGCTCAAATTTGGGGAATCCCTGGGCCGCGATGCGCACGGCCTCTGTCAAAAAGCCTGTCACAGCCACAGCCAGGAGGAGATAGAGGATGAGGTTGTCTTCGGCTTTCTCGGGTTGGAGCCTATCGGGTTTCTCCTTGAGCCGCCTGTAAAGGGCCATGCATATGCCGATAATGAGGACCAGACCGGCTATGTCTAGGGCCAGAGAGACCAGGAGGTAGAAGGCGCCGTAATAGAAGTGGACAAAGGGTACGTCTGCTTCGATGGCAACTAAAATGGTGCCTATAAGGAGGACCAAGAATCCCCAGAAGATGGCCAGGTGCATGATGCCTGGATACTGGTCTTTGAGGATTCTGGTGTGGAAGAAGACGTTTTTGGCAGCAAAGATGAGGCGCTCCTTCAGGTTGTCTTTTCTGTCCTCTTCTCTCCCCTTCTTCCAGATCTGAACCCTTTGGTAGACGGACCAGACGGCCAGAGCTATGGTACCCAAGCCACCTACATAGACCAGTATCTTGAACAAAAGTGGTATGTTCCAGCAAACGTGCCGGGTGATCTCTTGGGGATTGATCATGCTATCCTCCCGCTAACCCTCCTGGGCCTTGATTTTCTTAACCTCCTCATTGAGTAGAGGCACTACCTTAAACAGGTCTCCAACAACGCCGAAATCGGCCACGTTGAAGATGGGAGCATCGGGGTCTTTATTGACGGCTACGATGAACTTACTGGAGGACATACCTGCCAGGTGCTGGATGGCGCCCGAGATGCCCACGGCGATGTAAAGGTTGGGGGATACGGTCTTACCCGTCTGGCCTACCTGATCGCTCTGGGGCCTCCATCCGGCATCTACGGCAGCCCTGCTGGCTCCCACTGCAGCGCCCAGGAGATCGGCCAGTTCTTCGATGATTGCAAAGTTCTCGGGGGCCTTCATGCCCCTGCCACCGGAGACGATAACCTCGGCCTCTGTGAGTTCGGGTCTGCCTGTTTCCTTGGAGATGAACTCCACCAGTTTCTGCTTGGTGTCTAGATCCGTGGGCTCGAAGGGCACCTTTTCCACCTCTGCCGATTTGGAGCTGTCGGGCTCCAGTTTCTCGAATACGTTTGGTCGGAGGATGGCCATCTGGATATCGGATTTGTAGCCTATCTCCACCCTCACCTTGCCAGCGATAGCGGGCCTGGTGGCTTTCAATTTGCCGTCCACGATCTCCAGTTTGATGCAGTCAGGGGCCAAGCCAGCGCCCACCCTAGCGGCTATGCGTGGCATGAGGTCTCTTCCCGTCATGGTACCGCCCATGAGGACGATCTGAGGCTGTTTCTCTTTGACGAGGTCGCCAATGGCTCTGGCGTAGGCGAGAGGGTTGTAAGTGGCGAGCAGTTCATGATCTATGAGGTAGACCTTCTCAGCGCCGTAGGAGGCGATCTCGTTGCATAGTCCCTCTACGTTGTGGCCTACGATCACTGCTTCCATGTTGGTTCCCAGTTCGCCAGCCAGCCTTCTGCCTTCGGAGAGGGCTTCAAAAGCGGGTTTTCTGAGAGCACCGTTCCTCTGATCTGCAATCACCCATACGCTCATTTTATCACCCCCTAAATAACCTTGATTTCATCTTTGAGGAACTTCACAAGGGCCTGGACTACCTCTTCAGGCTCTCCCTCCACTTTCTTCCCTGCCTCTTTCTTGGGAGGTAGGGAGTAGTAAAGGACCTCAGTGAAAGATCCAGCCTTGCCCACTTCCTCGGGGGAGAGGTCCAGATCGGCTATGGAATAGTCTTGGATGGGTTTCCTTTTAGCCTTCATGATATTGGGAAGGGAGGGGTAGCGAGGTTCGTTGAGCCCTTTGCGGCAAGTTACCACGCAAGGGAGGCTCATCTCGTGGACTTCCTCTCCTCCTTCCACCAGTCTGTTGGCCACAGCTTTACCGGCGTCGGGGTCTACCTCTAGTTTGATGATGGAGCCAGTCTGGGGAAGGCCCAGCATCTCGGCCACCTGGCCGGGCACATGCCAGGTGTCGCCGTCGATTGCCTGTTGGCCAAAGAGTAGCATCCCGTAATCCACTCCGTCCTTCTCCAGAGCCTTCACCAGGACCTTAGCTGTGACGTAGGTATCGGAGCCATCCAGGGCGTCGTCCTTAACAAGGATGCCCCTGTCGGCACCAATGGCCAGGGCACTGCGTAGAGCTTCTCTAGCTCTCTCGGGTCCCATGGAGATGGCAATCACTTCGTCTACTTTGCCAGCTTCTTTCATGCGCACGGCTTCCTCCACGGCGTACTCGTCGTAGGGGTTGAGGATGTACTTGATCTCGCTCTTGTCCAGCCGGTTGTCCTTGAGCTTTACCCGTGTCTCCGTGTCGGGGACGGATTTGCAGAATACCACTACTTTCATGGAATTACCTCCTCGATAAAAATGAATGAGTGCTCACTCACTGCTCCTACTTCCTCTAATATCAAATATCACCTTGTGAATTTGTCAACATGCCTTTCCCAAAAATTCCGGGAGGGAAGATAATTTTCCTTCCCTCCCGTATTCCTCCTTATCCCTTCAGTAGGTTCCTGGCGATGGTGAGGCGTTGTGCCTCTGAGGTGCCTTCGTAGATCTCGGTGATCTTGGCATCCCTGTAGTGGCGCTCCACTGGGTACTCTTCGGTGAAACCGTAACCGCCGTGAACCTGGATGGCTTCCCTGGTCACTTTCATGGCTATATCGGAGGCGAAGAGCTTTGCCATGGCTGAGAGCTGGTAATAGGGCTTGCCCTCTTGTTTCAGCCAGGCGGCCTTGAGGTAGAGGAGTCGGGCAGCTTCAATCATGGTGGCCATGTCTGCCAGTTTGAACTGAATGGCCTGGAAGTTGGCTATGGGCTGGCCAAACTGAACTCTGGTCTTGGCGAACTCTACAGCCTCTTCGTATGCGGCCTGAGCGATGCCTACAGCCTGGGCGGCCACGCCAATTCTGCCTCCGTCATAGCACTCCATGGCGATGTAGAAGCCTTGCCCCTCTTGGCCTAGTAGG
>Ga0190315_1000450_pt1 | contig 20840 bp, 11 predicted proteins | sample 48701101_MG_FD_161673 | JGI IMG/M metagenome (GOLD analysis project Ga0190315, IMG submission 161673) | Hydrothermal vent sediment bacterial communities from Southern Trench, Guaymas Basin, Mexico - 4870-11-0-1_MG | ecosystem: Environmental > Aquatic > Marine > Hydrothermal vents > Sediment ...
TTTCGCTTGGTTAGAAAAATGTCACAGACTTTGGAAAAATTGTGAACGCAAACTAGACACTTCTGCTCAAATGGTGGTTTTAGCCTTTATTTCTTTACTTCTAAAAAGATATTGAACAGGCTCTTACGCATCAAACGCCTTAAATAGTTGTCACCCATCCAATTATCAGATTTCAGTGGTTTATAAAAATCCAGGCGTTTTTCCTCATCATGTATTGATTTATAAAGAATCTTTCTGACTTTTTCCTTGGCAGATTCACGATTGGCTTTTATATCACCAAAGCTATCCCGTAAAGTTTCTTTCCAAGCATTGCTGGAAACGTTAAACTGACGTTTGCAAAATAGCCATTGGTCACGGATTGTCCTATCACATCGATAAGACATTCCATTGATTGAACCATAGCAATGCCAAACTTCTGAACGAACCTTACCCAATCGTTTGGCTTGTTTTTCTAATTGTTCATATTTACCGCGATGAAGGTTTTTACTGGTAATAATTCTAGTTGCTTTCATTGGTTATTACCTTTTGAATGTTATTTTTGTACTTTCTCAAACCATACAATCGGCAAGAGAAGGTATGAATTATAGCCATCAAATCTTCTACCATTTCTTGTTGAGGACTTAATGATTCTTGATTAACCACTATTAATTCACAACCGTTTCTGACGGCTAAACGTTCAAAATATTCAAAACCAAATCTAACCAATCTATCTTTATGAGCAATCAACAACTTTGATACCTCACCATTTTGGATAGCATCCATGATTTTTAAAAATTGTCTCCTTTTAAAATTCATACCACCACCTATCTCATGCACCCATTCATCAACCGATATCGCCGCTGATAAGCAAAATTGTTCCATGGCTTTAATTTGAGATTTGAGATCATCTTTTTGATTATGACTGGAAACCCGACAATAAACAATAACCTTTTTCTCAGATTGCTTAATTCCCAATAACCGTCTCACATCGGATTCATCATAATACCTATGTCCAGAATGATGTTTTTTGGCCAAAAATTCACCAGAGGCATCCCATCTTCTGAGTGTTGAAACTGATTTACCCACTCGTTTTGCAAACTGACCTATGCTATATATTCTACTCATGTGAATAATTATACATAGATTTAGGTAGAAATCAAGTAACCGTTATTAGCTCTCCATTATCACATCAACATGTCTGAATCAGAATTAACAGAATGATAGAATTTTCAGAATTCATTTAATAAACTTGAGAAAATGGCAAAATGCCAACGTGCAAGCACAAATCAAAGACTGACATAGCATAAACTTATTGTTTTATCGCTTCTGCTTAATCGTTTTGCAAGAGGTTTAAGTTTATTAGGTTTGATTCTGTCAATTCTGTCTGTGTCTGAAACGTCGTTCCGAGCGAAGCGAGCTCATTAACAAAATGATAGAATTTTCAGAATTCATTTAGTGAACTTAACAAAATGATAGAATTTTCAGAATTCATTTAGTGAACTTAACACAATGATAAAATTTTCAGAATTCATTTAGTTTTCAGAATTCATTTAGTGACTTTATTAGGTTTTCTGTCAATTCTTAAATTCTGTGAATTTTGAATCAGACAATTACAATTAACAATTAACAAATTAATCATTAACAATTAACAATGTCTATTCAAATCACACGTCAATCATGGGGTAATCGTATTCAAGAGTCTTTCAAAACGGCCTTGATTGGATTTATTATTTTTGCGGCCTCTTTTCCAACCTTGTTTTTGAACGAAGGGCGGGCCGTACATCTTTCTCAAAAATTAGAAGAAGGTGAAAGCATCGTTATCTCAATTGATGCAAATCGAATTGAAGTGATTAATGATGGTCAACTCGTTCATTTAAGTGCTAAAGCGACAACAGACGAAACGTTGAGCGATTCAACCTTTGCGATGGTGGTTGAACAGGCGATCAAGTTACGCCGTATTGTCGAGATGTACCAGTGGAATGAAAGCGAATCTTCTGAAACAGAAGAACTTGTTGGGGGGGGAACGGAAACGAGGACAACTTATACTTATACCGAAATTTGGTCTGACATCCTCATTGATTCAGACTATTTCAAGCTGCAAAAAGAGCATGTCAATCCCCCTAGAATGCCGATTATCGGAGAAGCATTCAATGCCAAAATGGTCACATTGGGTAAGTTTACCTTGTCAAACAGTCTGATTGCAAACCTGAATAATTATGATTGGCTACCGTTGACAACAAAAACTTTTGAGATGTTGCCAGAAACGCTTCGCAATCAACACAATAGTCATGCTACTTCTGGTAAAAGGATACAGTTATATGGCAATTATTATTATATAGGCCAAAATCCGGTGAATCCTCAAATAGGTGATCTGCGGATAAAATTTGAAGCCATCTTGCCGACAACAATCAGTGTTGTTGCCAAACAATCAGGTTCTGAGTTAACCCCTTACACGACAAAAGTGGGTGGTGATCTTGAACTGTTTGAATATGGCGCGGTAACGGCAGAAAAAATGTTTAAACGGGCTAAACAGTTCAATAATTTGCTGACTTGGGCACTACGTTTTATCGGATTTTCGATGATGTTTTTCGGTTTAATGATGATATTCAATCTCCTGAGAACACAAGCTGCTATACTCCCTTTTATCGCTAGCATTGTTGAGTTCATCAGCGTAATAGTGGCTTTCATTATTAGCTTAACCCTATCCATCATGACGATATCTTTTGCTTGGATATACCATCGCCCTTTGGTCGGTATCCTATTGCTCGTGCTGGCTGTGAGTATCTTATTTTTCTTGAAGTACACCGTTAATTCAGAAGAAACCGAATCCACGATTCTACCCGAAGAGGTTGTACCTGAAAAAACGGAAGGGAAAATCGTGTTATCGTAAGGTGGGATCGCTGTCGACAATGAAAACGACAAGGATTAGATATAAGAAAGGATAAATCGAACCAAACGCTTGCCCACCATCTCCCTGATTGAAGAGAATTTAAATAAACGCAAAAGACGCAAAAGACGCAAAAGATGATCATCGAAAATTCGAAATATTGACCACTCTTGCGCCTATTGCGCCTCTTGCGCCTCTTGCGTTTTTAATTCTTAATTAAGGTATATTATTGTCTGGCAAGCGCATGGCTGCATCTTCAAACGTACCCTGTTCTGCATCTAAATGACAAACACCACAATTTCCTTTAAAAATGACATCCGGGTGTTGCCAGATTTCTTCGGCTATATTTTGGTGTTGTTTTACCCAATAAGGCGTTTTGGTGATGCGTAATTTCGAGTAATCAGGCGGTGTGGTATGCTGCATTTTCCAAGCGGCTTCAGTTTGCATACTCTCAGCTGCGTTTTTGACGGCGAAAGTGTGAAGTGCTACCAAAGTCTCTTCATCAAAATCCAAATCTTCTTCAAAATGATCATGCTGTTCATTCAATATTCGTTGCCAAATACGATCGGGTAAAAGTGTTGGATGATAAGCCAGATGGCAGTCTCCACAGGCTTCGTCCCAAAGTGCGTTGTCAGGCAATTCGGGGCCGACGAATGGCAAATAAGGTTGATCTTCACTTTGCGTCAGATAGCCCCAGAAGTACCCAACGCTACTGGTGATAACGACCAAAATCAGGAGGATTGCTATCAAACCATGACGATGAACACGAACGTTTTCTTTAGTCGGTTCCTTTGAAAAAAGAGAGTTAGGGGGGATTTTAAAGCCGGTTATCATAGCCTTGACTAAGTTTTCACGGTGCAACCCGCTTTCTACCACGACACCAAGTAAGTGTATGCCAATTAATCCGAGCATCAGCCAAGCCATGATGTCATGCCACTGATGAAACCAGTCGCCATAAGCAAAACCAATCATACCCGCAAAAGGCCCGTGCCGCTCCTCACCGCCCAATGTCAGCAAACCGGTTAATGAGACAATTAAACCTAAGCCTAAAATAACAAATACTGCCCAACTGCCTGCCGGATTGTGTCCCAAAAAATGTTGGCGTTGTTTCGTTAGCAGCGTTTTCAGATAATCCCAAACATCCCGCCAACCGTAAGCGAAATGATAAAAGCGGGCGTAATGACTCCCGATAATACCCCATATTAAACGGAAGCCCAATAATCCTAAAAATAAATACCCTGAAAAAACATGAATATCCAGATAACGATCATCGCCTTGACTGAGCCAAGCAAGAATAAAGGCAACAACGAGTAACCAATGAAACAAACGAGTTGGCAAATCCCATATACGGATTTGATGTGTTGAAGTGTCAGTGGTATTCAACATAACTTGACTCCTATAGCACAGCTATAAATAGGCCGCCTTGCCTGAAAAGGTGAAACCAACGGCCCGATTTTCAAACCAAATTTATTTTGCGACGGCCCGATTTTCAAACCAAATTTATTTTGCGATGGCCTGATTGAGATTGATAATGACATTTTTTTGGGAATGCGCCCGCTTAAAATGCAGGCAACAAAAACACTTGCCAATCCTACAAATATTATTTAAATCAAATACTTAAATACTTCTGGACCTTCGCAAAATAAATTTGGTTTGAAAATCGGAGCGTCGCAAATTTTTTCGCGCAAAAACGTTTACCTGAAAAGGTGAGACTTCGTTCTTCGCTACGCGAGATCAAGCTGGGGAAAGCCTGCGGAAATCAAATGGAAATCAAATTACTGTTGGCTCGCAAAGAAATGAAGGACGGCCGGAATATCGCCATCTACCAGTTTGTCAAGCTGTTTCTTCATCTTCTTCGGTGTTTCTCGCTTGCCGCTCATGAATAGTTCAAGCTCGGATTCCAAATAGGACATCCATTGTCCTGCCAGTATACCCGCATCGTTGTCTGGACTTCTGCCATTGTCTTCGTGACATTTTTTACACCGTTTTTGGTAGACCGCTTCACCTTGACTCGCAAGGTCGAAATCAACGTATTGCGAGCGGGGTATGAATGTCTGGGCAGAGAAATAGTCGCCTAAGGCTTCCAGTTTTCGCCTGTTGAGACGCTTGGCAACAGCATTCATATCGGTACTCGCATCGCGCCCCCTTGTCGTTTTATAGCCGAACGTCTCGCCTAGCCGCTTTTTGCTTTTGTAGTCCTTCATGGTCTTAATGAAGTACTTGCTGGAGATGCCAGCGATGCTGGGCACTTCGTCTTTATCGCTATTGCCATTATCGCCGTGGCATTTTACGCACCTTTTAGCCCACATTCTCACCTTTGAATCAGCTACGGCAAATGTCGTCCAGCCTACTAAGAGAGAAGCGCCCAGGATTAATGTCAAAGTTGTCTTTCTAGTCATTGTAATGCTCTCCTTTATTTAGAGGGGACTTGGCAAAAAAATAACTGATGCGATAGTCGTTTTGATACACCAAGTGTGTACCAGAAACGGGGTTTATTGGCGTCTAGATTATTTTATGCCGTGTCCCAGAGTGAGTAAAATCAATTTAGAAACCGATGCTCATTTGAAACGTTACGCGGCTATCATCCGTTTTATCATCAGGTACGTCGATCTGCTTCCAGTATTCAAAGTAACCTTTCACGTTCTGGCTGAAGTAGTAAGTCAGATTAAAGGTCAATTCATCGTAGCCATCCTTGCCATCCGCACGTTCATAGCCGTCGTAACGCACCAAGGGCACCCAAGTCGGTTGTTTACCCTGTTTGAACACATACATGCCTTGCAACGACCAAGCATTGTTCTTTTCTTCACCACTTGCAGGATCAAGAACGTCATCTTCCGCACGGAGATAGGCACCTTGAATACGGGCATCACCGATGTCTGCTTGGAAGTCAATACTGTTACGCATAAACTTCTGATCGTTTGTGGCATTTTCGCCTATCACAGACAATGCACCAAGCATAATCCCAGGCTTGATATCATAAGCAATACGAGCGTGTAGATTGCTCGCTTCTTTGCCTTCCGTGTCGTCAGCTATCCCGCTATAACTCACGTTATAGAACAGATTGGAGAGGGGCCTACCATAAATGCCCACCGATTGTCGTGTGGCACGCAACATGCCATCAGCACCACCGAAAACTTCGTCAATCACTTTCACATGTCCTCGGGTAAGACGGAGGTGATCTGCGAACAAACCATAACCATCACTCCATAAATAAGGCCCCCAAGAAAATTGGACATTAAGCGCGGGGTTGTAGTTGTAGTTGAGTGTCGCGGAAGCCAGTGCCGGTTTAAAATCAGTTTCATCCTCCGCTTCGATTTTCATAAAACCGGACCATTTAGAGCCGAGAGCACCTGCTGCAATGAGTTCAGCTTCGTGGAGTGCCCGAATTTTCCTGTCTCCGTGTTCCTTTTTATCAAAAGGACGGGCGACAAGAATGCCTGACAATGGAAAACCTTCCTCAAAGATATCAGAAAAGCTTTTCTCCTCATCAAGTTCCTCTGGAAATCGATAACCCAGTTCTTTGAATTTCCTGCCCGTTTCATTCAATTGGGGCCATGCGGTATGGCAACTCGAACAGGGTACCCCTTGTTGCCTAGAAAATGCGGGGACGGCATGGGCTGAATTGACAAAACTTAGGCTAAGTAGCGCGAATACTGGAATCGCTAAAGCAAACTTTTTTAAGTACATGATATCCTCCACAATAAAATAGATAGACATGTTGTCATTAATATATAATTATATTAGGACCAAGTATAACTTAATTTGGGAAACAAGTACCAAACTATAATAATATTAAATAAATCAATAATTGTTAATTAGTGCTATCCCATTGAATGATCTCAGTGCCTCATTAGCGAGTGAGCACTATATCATAATTTGGGAAAAATATACCAATATAGATAAAATTTATAAAAGGTACCCCCAAATTTTTAATCCTATTGAAATGATAAAGGCATGGCTTAGGGTTATGACATTTTATTATTTTTGAATTTTGAATTAATCTTTATTAATTGTTTATTATTATTAATTGTTTATTAATTGTTAAGTCAAAATGATGAGATTAGATTAAGGGTTAATGGTTAGCTCGGAGTACAAACTTTAGTTTGTCTTGCTATAGATTGTCAGAAAAATAATTTCAAAACGGGTGATATTGGTTTTAGAGCGATAAGTTGGAACGAAAATTCAATTCAAACTAAAGTTAAAGTTGGAACGAAAATTCAATTTGAATACTAACGTAGAGGAATTGAAATGAGAACGAAACGTTTTCTAAAAGCGTTTATTATATTATTGCTATCCCTTTGGTTTCTAACAGCTTGTGGTGGTGGTGAAAGTGCTGATGGTGGCAATTCATCTAATGTTGCCGAAGGCGGTATCGGTGGTACTGGGATTAGTATTGGCCCCATTTCAGCTTTTGGCAGTCTTTTTGTCAATGGTATTGAGTTTCAAACTGACAATACGGTTATTATCGTTAATGGTCAAACGGTGACAGAAGATTTTCTTAAAATTGGCATGGTGGTACGAGTTGAAGGCACAATTACGCCAGATAGCAATACTGGGAATGCCTTGCGTATCGACTTTAACGAAAATGTGAGAGGCCCGGTTCAGTCTCTTGATAATGCCAATAATACATTGATTGTATTAGGACAAACGGTGACAGTTGATCAACTGACTGTACTTGATGGTATTGTCAAACTCAGTGACTTGAATGTGGGCGATGTGCTGAATGTCAGTGGACTAGTGGATGCCGATGGGACTATTCGTGCGACATGGATTGCGCGAGAACCTTTTCTTGGTGAATTTGAAGTCATGGGACGAGTGGCTAACCTTAACCTTGCTACCCAAACCTTTACTATTGGTGCTATCACTGTCGATTATAGCCAAGCATTAAGACTGGATATTCCCGAAGGCCGGCTTGAAAATGGGCTATTGCTTGAAGTCAAAGGCACATTTGTAGGTGTACAAGAGATTTTGATGGCAAGTCATGTCGAATCCGAAGATGAGTTCTTGAGTGCCGATGTTGGAACGACAATTGAAATAGAAGGATTTATTGATCAATTTAATAACCCTTTTGACTTTCAGGTTGCACAATTGTCTGTCACGACGACGACGCAAACCGTTTTCACGTTTGGTGGTGTTGACGACTTGGCCTTGGGTGTTAAAGTTGAAGTGAAAGGAGAATTGGATGCAAACAATGTTTTAGTACTTGAAGAAGTCTCTTTCAGAGACATCGCATCTGAACGCACCCCGGCAGGACGCATTGAGATTAAAGCAGACGTGGAAGAGATAGATGTTGTCAAGCAAACGGTGACAATGTTAGGTTTGTCCATACAAAGCACTCAATCCACACAATTTCGGGATAAACGAGAGGCGATGATACCGTTTGGCCTACAAGATTTAAGTCTAGGTGATCACATTGCAATGAGTGGTTTCTTGGATTTAGCCACCAATACTTTGATGGCAGAAGTTTTGCGACGTGAACCTTTTAGACAGGATAGTCAAGTGATGTTGACAGGGCCGGTTGATAGCGTTAATGCCGATGTTGGCACATTCTCAATACTGGGTATCACCGTGCTTATTGACAAAAATACGGTTTATGAAGATGAAAAATCGGACGGAAGCGAAGAAATTATGAGTGCCGAGCAATTTTTTGCCAACATTCAGCAATTGGAACCGTTAATAGAAGCGCAAGGGATATTGACGGGTGATGTGCTTTTGGCTAAAAGCTTGGAAATTGAACTTTGAATATTTGACCGCTTTCCGTGAAACTTTGACGGAAAGCGGAATCTTTTAAATAAACGCTAAAGACGTTAAAGATTACCTCTCTTGCGCCTTTTGCGCCTTTTGCGCCTTTTGCGCCTTTTGCGCCTTTTGCATTTTTTTCCTTTTAAAAATTAAAAATCAGCGTTTCACGCAAAAGTTTTTGCGCGCAAAAACTTTTGCGTGAAAATCATGAAAATCGGCATCATCAGCGTTCTATCTAAAAATCTACGTACTAACAGGCACACTTTGTAATGGCGTTTTAGGATACATCATACGTTCATTGATTGATCCCACCAGAAATGACGAACTGTTCATCGCCATTACCGCCTGGAGACGGCTCCTTAAAAGGTGAAGTAATGCTAATCGTAATGGTGGCCGAATTAGGGGGGGGGCATTTTTCTGTCACACTACCGTCTTCGTTCGTCACGCTATTACTACAAGGATTACTGGATAACGTGAATTGAATCCCTGATTGAGCGGGTGTATTGCTATCACCAAAAGTAAAATGGGTTACGCCGCCTAATTTGCCATTATTGGTAGTCACGTTAAACTGGGTATCTTTGACTAAGGCATTGCCGTAAATATCGCTGATATTCTGAATGGTAAACGTTTCACTGCCTCCATTGGGAATAGAAAAAGAGGCCGGTTTGACTTGAATTGGCGCGGTGCGATCTGAAAATAAGACGCGGGTGCTGTACCAAATCGTCGTATTTTCAGACGGGCCACCAGGGCCCTCAAATTGCCCATTACCTGTGTCAAAGGCCCCATTACTATTGACATCAATATATAATTCACCTTCGTCAAATTGGCCGTTATCATTGCCATCAATAAACGGTTCACAGATATCTGTAAAGCTGTCGTCTGCGTCATAAATGCCATTACCGTTTTTATCGACAAAGCTTTCACTGCCGGTGGTAAAGGCAACGATTGTGACGAGTCCGGGATTACTGCATAAGAGTGATGGCGTACCAGGAGAAGTCACAAAAGCGAAGTTTCCACTACAGTCATAACCCACTTCTCGATAAGTGGCTACCCCGCCTAACAGCGGTGTACTGGGGTTTGCCGATTGCAAAATCGCTGTCGCTCGTCCCAATTCAGTCGTTGTCGTAAACGCGCCGCCGCCGATACTTTGACCTATCGTGCCCCCTTCCGTGATAAAACTGACTGAAGTGCCATCCGGCACAATATTCCCAAACCTATCACCGACATAAGCTGTGATGTTATTCAGTAATCCTAAGCTCACGCCCCCGGCGATATTGTGAAATTCGACTGCCAAGGCAAGATGTTCGGCATCAGGCAAGCCACCGACAATCGTGACTCGTGCCGCAGTGCTGATCATCGTCTTATCCGTCTGAACGCTGCCAATCACGTCAATCGTGCCGGCCACCGCGCCGCTTTTTAATGTGACGCTGACTAAACCATTGTTAGTGCTTCCCGTCGCTTCTGTTCCGCTGTTACCTTCAGTCGTTAGGCTTTCACCACCATGCAAGGTTGTCTGCCCCAAGCTAAACTGTACAGGCGTACCCTCTACCACCGGATTACCTAAACTATCTTTGATCAAAAAATCAATCGTGGTGGTTTGAGTGACACCGCTACCCAGAATGCCTATCACCTTGGGTTCGATGTTGCTGACTTCTATGGTGCCCGCACTGCCAGGTTGCACGGTGAGCGTCAGGGTGTGCCTTGCCACACCGCTTGTCGCGATAATCGTCGCGATACCCGCTTGTGTGCTGGCACTAAAAATAGCCTCGGCCTTCCCATTTTCAGTCACTGCTGATTGCGTGATCGTTCCCACATCCGTTGTAAACTCAACCTGAGTCCCCTCTTTAACGGGATTACCTTGGATATCTTTGACTTCAGCGGTAATCGTTGTTTCGCTGTTAAGCGATAATGAATCAATAGAAGTACTCAGCGTTAAGCGACTGGGTTCGCTAGGTTGAAAGGTGATCGTGGCTAAAGCTTTTGACAAATTATCCGCTTGCGCTTCAAGTTGGACGCTGCCAAGTGTGTCGCTTGTCACCTTGACTGTTGTCCTACCCAATTCATTGCTGTTAGAACGAAATTGATCTAATAAAGCGGAACCGCTGACACGAAAATCGACAGGAATGCCCGGTATACCCACGCCCTGTGCATCGCTGAGAATAGCCGTGAGGCTTACCGGCGTGCTGCCATCCGATACACCTTCAGCTTGGTTAGCGGATAAGCGGATTGTTGCGCCAAAGTACAAATGCATTGTTTGTTTAGCCGTATCGGCCTCTATCGTCACAATGACATTTTCGCTCTTCCTGTTTGTGATAATCGTTTTGACTTCACCTTTGGCATTGCTGACATCACTTTGAAGCGAAAGCTGTGCCTGACTTTCTTGCCCATCTGTGGTTGTCACAGAAAAATTGACGTTCTGCCCTTCAATAGGCAAACCCTTATCGTCAGTGATATGGGCTGTGATCGTCGCGGATTGATCAAGCTTTAAGACAGTAGCACTGGTTTTGACTTCAAGCAAACGATTGTTTGCAAAGGCCGCTTGAAAATTCACAGTCGCTTGAGCGGTGAGTTTACCGCTACGCACATTCACTATGGCCGTGCCGCCATTGTTTTCCAAATCAGTGATCGTGACTTTGGCCGTGCCATCGTGCTGAGTGATGGCTATGTTAGGTGTCAGAGTTTCATTATTCTCACTCTGAAAATCAAAAGTCACTTCTTGATCTGTAAGCGGGGCTTGATTGCCATCTTTTAACAAGGCCGTCAAAGTGGCCGTTTCAAGCGCACTGACGGATTGGGGTAGTAAGTTTAAACTCGCACCAAAAAAGAATTGTAGAGTTTTCGTGACAGAACCACTTTTTACCGTAATAATGACATTCTCCGCTTTATCACTCTCTACAGAAAACTGAGCTTGACCATTTTCGTCCGTTTTTCCTGATAACTCGTTTTGTTTGGTTTCGCCTTCTTGTGGTGGTATATTTTTTAGTCCCGCATTGCCAGAAATGACTTTGACTGTAAATGGGGTATCGGGTAATAGAATATCTTTTTCAAGTAACTCATTGAATAATATCCAATTCATAGTTATTTTTTCAAAAAATTTACTGAATTTCTCCAGTAATTCTTCAATATCAACTTGTCTAAGTATTGTTACCGTGATTTCACTGGTTTCATTAATCTTTAAAACCACACTGGATGCTCTTAAAACCATTTCCCCAACGGCAGTGACAAAAGTGACAGCGACTGGCTCGCTTTGTTTACCGCCAGCCGTTGCGGTTACCTCAAACGTTTGAGGAATACTGCTAGTCACTGTTGTGGTAAAAATACCCTTTTTCCCTGTCGTGCCGCTCAATGCGTCAAAAAACGCTGATAGGGAACTACTCGTTAAATTAACCGGCACATCTGACAACGGTGCATTTGCCGCATCATGGGCAACAACAGTCAGGGTGACTTGTTCATGTCCATTAGCGACTCTGAAGTTATCTGTGACAATCAAAGACACCTGAGCAACTCTGGGATCAATCGTACTGTTGATAAAGCTGGCAGTAACTGTTTCGGCTTCCACACCCCCTACAGTTGCGATAATCTCAATTTCTTCAGCAACACTATTCGTAACTGTGGTCGTGAAACGACCGTTTTCTCCCGTTGTGCCACTGACGGCTTCAAAAAAGGCGGTATCAGAGATACTAAATAAGTTGACTACAGCAGATGAAACGGGTGCTCCCTTGTCATCACGGGCTATCACGGTAAGGGTGATTTTCGCCTGCCCATCAGCGCGCTGGAAATTATTACTGACTAACACCTTGACTGTCGAGATTCTGGGATCAATGGTACTGTCTATAAACGTGATACTGATCGGTTCGCTTCGCACACCGCCGGCCGTTGCAATGACTTCAAACGTTTCAGCCTGACTGCTGAAGATGAGCGTGCTAAAACGACCATTTTGCTCAGTAGCCCCTTTTGGTGTGAGAATCACAGCATGATCAGAATTCGCTGCTAAGCTGATTTCCACATCTGATAATGCCATATTGGCTCTATCACGAGCGACGACAGTGAGAAACGTGGGCGATTCACCATTAGCCGGTTGGAAATTATCCGTGACAAGCAAATTGACTGTAGCGACTCTCTCATCAGTGATTTCAGGCAACACTGCGTTATTGAAACTATTATTTTCACCTTCTCCCCCACCGCCGCCAAGACAAGCGGTGAGCCAGATTGAGATGCCAATGAGAACGATTAAATGATTTAAATTACGAATTAACATATTGATTATATTTATTGAATAATGATGAATAATAACAGTTTATCTATTTCTACGTTCCAACTTTAGTTTGCAAGAATAGCCCAAACTCAAAAGCCTGATTTTCGTTCCAAATTTATTTTGCTGTTATTTTCGTTCCAAATTTATTTTGCTGCTATTTTCGTTCCAAATTTATTTTGCGAAGGCCCGATTTTCGTTCCAAATTTATTTTGCTGCTATTGGAGTGGGATGGTGGGCAAGCGGGCGGTGAAATCTGGGTTTATTTATTAATTAAGTTCATTGTCGACAGCGATCCCACCCTACAAATCTGGAGTGGGCAAGCGGGTGGTGAAATCTGGGTTTATTTATTAAGTTCATTGTCGACAGCGATCCCACCCTACAAATCTGGAGTTTGATTATGATACCTAACGCTTTTGCTATTTCAACCCAAAAGGATGTTGCTCCTTTATTGTTAGAAGGATTGGACATCTTAGCAGATCAGTCAGATTCCATAAAAATCGCGACTGTAGCCGACGAACGTATTGTCTTGTTGCAAGGTGATAAACAGCAGTTACGCGATTTACAGCACACTTCCTTGCCACAATCACCCCTTGGCATTGCTTATCATTTCCAAAAAACGGATGTCTCACCTCAGCTTCAGTTTCATAGCACTGAAGAAGTCGCCCTTGTTTATACCGGTCAACTTGCCAATGCCCCAGATGCGCGATACGAATTACAAACATTGGGATATGATTTTGAAGGCAAAAGTGATGGTGAAATTGTTTTGCGTTTTTTGAACCGCTACTTGGATTTAGAGGTGGGTATTTCACCATTAGAAGCAACTGACTTAATTTTGTCCCGCTTAAAAGGCAACCAATTTGCGATTATGGCATTGTTTGCCAAGCCTCAAGCTTTGCTGTTAGCCGCTTCTTGTCAAGAAGGCGCGTTAGCCATTGGCGTTTCTAACAACAGTCTTTATCTCAGTTTTGAGACAACGATTTTGAAAAAACTTTGTAATCCTGTCATGCAACTGGAAAAAGGCAGTCCAATCCTTTTGCATTAATGTAGAGACGCGATGCTTCGCGTCTATGCTTCGCGTCTATGCGAGGCATCATTTAGAGACGCGAGGCATCGCGTCTCTACAACAGATCACAGACGCGATTTATGATTTTGGTTCATCGTAGAGACGCGATGCTAGAGACGCGAGGCATCGCGTCTCTACAACAGATCACAGACGCGATTTATGATTTTGGTTCATCGTAGAGACGCGATGCTAGAGACGCGAGGCATCGCGTCTCTACAACAGATCACAAAGGGCGCATTCCCAAAAAAAGGGTCATTCTTGGCTATCGCAAAATAAATTTTGCACTCCAAGAGCACGGCAAAATAAATTTTGCACTCCAAGAGTACAGCAAAATAAATTTGGAACGAAAATCTACCCGCAAAATAAAGTTATTTTGCGACAACCAAAATTGATAATGACCCTTTTTTTGGGAATGCGCCCCATCATCTACACATCAGAGACGCTTCGCGATCGCGTCTCTACACATCATCTACATATCAGAGACGCGAGCATCGCGTCTCTACAGTTCATATACAATCCTTGTGGTTAGTACCCCTTTCCAAATACGGCTCAACCAGTTCACAAACATCATCGGTTCGATAGTTTTTCGCCAATTGCTGAATCTCTTCAAGTAGAGACTCTAGTGCTTTATCTGTTGGCTTAAGTTGCTCAACTTGTTCAATAATCGCCATGACATCGCCTCTCAAACCTAAATCAAAAATGATAGCCGCTTGTTTTGCCGGCAGATGAACAAATGGCATCGTTGTCTCTAAAAGGGGTAATTCAATATCGTTTTCCTCGAAATAAGGTTTCAGCATATTTGTGATACCATCACTATCATATCTTTTCAGGAATTGGCGAATTTTTTTGATAAAGGCGCTCAGTTCGGCATCGCTTTGTTCCAATTGTTCAACCCGCTCAATAATGGCTGTGATATCACCTAATTCTGATAACTCAAATAATGTCATCACCTCTGCTAAAGAGGGCCATTTTATAGGGGTAAGGGGCAAAGGGTTAGGGGCTAGGGCTTCAATTTTTTCATCATGCCCTGCCTCCTTTTCTATCAAACTCATTTCCTTCTCAATCCATGTCAATCCCAAATGCTTTTGTAATAGTTCTAATAATTCTTCTGTACTAACCGGTTTGGACAAAAAAGCATCACAGAAGCTTGTACTTTCAAATTCTAAAATACTGGCGGATTCTGTCAGAATTGGTAACTGCCGAAATTCGGGTAATGCTTTAACTTTTCTAATAAATTCAAATCCATCCATGACAGGCATCACCAAGTCGGTGATAATTAAATCAGGTTTAAATTCACGCCGTTTTTTTAAACCCTCCACACCCTCTTCAGCTTCATAAATTTCAAAGCCTAATGGTTTTAATATACTTATCAACACAAAGCGATTTTCTTCGTGATCGTCAATCACTAGAATTTTACGCCGTGGGCCTTGATAACCCACAATAATCTTTGCGCTTGATTCTTCCAAATCTAAGGCTTCTGGAAACATTAATTCTAGCCAAAACAGGCTACCTTGTCCGAGTCTGCTTTCAACATGCAATTCTCCCCCCATTATTTCAACCAGTTCTTGAGTGATAGATAACCCTAAACCGGTGCCTTCAGGTTTATTTTTCAACTCAATCGCTTGCTCAAAAGGTAAAAATATTTTCTCTAGGTTTTCTTGTGCGATGCCTATGCCGGTATCTTCCACTTGGAAGTGAAAACGCAATCGTGAAGCTTTGGGTTCAGAAATCAGCGTTTTTTCGGTTACTTTTTCAGTTTTAACTCGAAAAGTGATACCGCCTCGTTTTGTAAATTTTATAGCATTGCTCAATAAGTTAATCAAGATTTGTCGTAAGCGTTTTTCATCGGCACAAATAAACGTGGGCAAATGCGATAAGGGTTGGTAAATGAAAGCAATGCCTTTTTGTTGGGCACGTATCTGAAAAATTTTAACCAGTTCTTGAATAAACGGTGTCAAATGAAACTCGTTAGGATAAAGTTTGATATCGCCCCGTTCTATTTTAGACCGTTCTAAAATATCACTGATGAGTCTCAACAAATAATTGCCACTGTGTTGGATAATGTCAATCTTGTCTTGTTGCTTGATGGTTAAGTTTTTATCTTTTTGAAGGAGTTGTGCGTAACCCAAAATACTGTTGAGCGGTGTGCGAAATTCATGGCTTATGTTCGATAAGAAAGTGCTTTGGGTATGATTAGCTGACTCGGCTTCCTGACGCGCTTCTTCTGCCTCCTGACGGGCTTGATCGGCTACCGATAACATTTGTAAGACGTGCTGATTGGCCTCTTTGAGATCAAAGTAAAGCTGTAAGTTTTCCAGCGCCGTCGCGCTTTGATGAGCTAGGATATGAATGATATCTCTATCAGCTTGATTCAGGTGCGAAACATTCTCTAGGTAAACAAAGCCTATCGCTTTCTTCTGTACTTTAAGTGGTATCAAGAGTGCATTGGGTGGCAAAGGTTGTTTGGATTTTTCCCCAAAAACCTGAACGGAACAGATTTGGGTAATCGTATCAATATCGGCTTGAATTTCTTTGGGTTTTGCAAAACGCCCTAAGCAGGATTGAAGGGTAACTTGGTTATGGGCAACGGTGAGTATGAGGCCACTGTTAACGGTAGCAATCCTGTTTTGAGCGCCCAGATGATTGCTTATGTCGATGATTTGCTTGAGTACCTTTTTGAAAAATGGCTTGAGTGATTGAGATTGGTAAAATTGGGGGGCGACATCAAGAATCTTTCTCAATGCTTCTTGATTGGTATTGAGCCGACTCAAATTGCTGTAGGATTTCAAGGCAAGACGCATAGTGCTATAAAGTTTTTTGGCTGTCAGTTCGGTTTTATCCTTGTAGTCATCAATATCATAGTGTTCAATCACCTCATTTTCTGGTGCGATTCCGGGTTGACCCGTTCGGATAATCAGCCTGATAAGGCTATATTTAAGTTCATTGCGAATGAAATCGACCAGTTTGAGTCCGGCATCATCTGTTTCCATGACGACATCAATCAAAGCTACTGCTATATCGGGCTGTTCTGCCAAAATGGCCTGCGCCTGAAGACGGGACATGGCCTCAAATAGCTGTAACTTTTTGCCCGCAAATTCAAATTTGTTGAGGCTTAAACGGGTTATGGCGTGGACATCGGCTTCATCATCAACAATCAGCACTTTCCAAGGGGGCAATTTGAGTTCTGATGTTTTATCAATGTCGCTATTATCTTGGTTGCTTTTTCTAACAAGTTTCATACATAAGTTGTCGTTTATCAATAGGAAATAAGGAATGGCACGCCTTCGCAAAATAAATTTGGAACTAAAAGTCGCACAAGGGGGCAACCACAAGGAATTGCCCCTACGTTTTGGCCTTCGATCGGTTAGGGTTGCACAATTCTGCCTAATTCTACAAAAGCGCCATTTTTCATGACGACAAAGGGTCGCCATTCTGAGATGATGCCTGTTTTCTGTTTATAATCAAGTACATGCAATACGCCCATGCCGTAGCCCATTGGCCCCATGTTGTAGTAATGCGCTTGCATCTGATAAGGAAAGGCTTTTGGTTCTGAAATGGTGAAACATTCAGGGCCGTAACCGGTGGTGATATCAGCATACAGTGTGCCGCCTGTGGGTAAGCTTTTCTGGCTGTAATAAGCATGATGTTGTTGGTTGTCGTAGATGTGAAGATCGACATCGTTGGCATCTGTTTCCCAGAACAGTACAAAACGTAATTGACGTTGTGTGGCCGGTTTCCATTTGAAGCTGTTGCCCGGAAATAGCGTGTTCAATTGTTGCTGTTGTGCTAAGTGGGTGAGCATGAGGGCGAGTGTTTCGCTCAAAATCGTTGACACAGCTTGAAAACGTGGGTAGTTGCGTTCAAGGGCAGCTTGCAGTGTTGCGACGGCTTGCTGATGTTGCCCAACTTCCCAGTAGGCGAGTGCTAATAGATAATGCCCTGAAGGATGATCGGGCCGTTGCTTGACGGCTTTTTTGAGGCTATCGAGGCTGAGCCAGGTTTCTGTTTTGAGAGACAAAAGTCTTTCCGCTGCCCAGCGGCGAATATCGGCCCGTGCGGGGAAGTAGTCGATGAGTGAGCCGTAGGCGCGAGCGGCTTGGCGGCTATCGCCGGTTTTGTCATACCATTCGCCTAAGGCGATGAGTGCCATCACGTCGGATAAGTTGTCTTGATGCCATTTTTGGGCAAGCTTGCCAGCGGCTTGGATATCGCCTTGATCAAGCAGGGTACGAAATTCGGCATAGCGGCCTATCCAGGGTGAAATGAGTTGTTTTTTCACGCGGGGTAGTACAAGTTCGACAACCGGTGTGCTTTCAGCGGTAGGAGGTGATATGGGTTGGATTTGTAAATCGACCCATTCCTCTGCCTCTTCTTCTGAACGTGGTGAAGAGTCAGGTACGAATCTCTCTCCGAAAGGTGTACGAACACTTCTCATACCTGCTGGTACTTCTTCGTCTCTTCTCATTTGTCTTTGAAAACGACGATCATGACGAGTTGTCTCCTGATGGGCTTCCCTTGTGTTATCAACAGAGGGCACTTCTGATATTTCAATTGAAAGGGGTTCTATTACCCTAGCCATTGAAGCTGTAGAGTCTACAAACGTGGCTGTCTCTTCTGCTTGATCATCGGTCGATAAAGAACCCTCTGAATCCTCTACATCCATCTCTCCTGCCATTCCATAGCGTAATTTAAAAGGAGCGCGTTCACAAAGAACGCGTAATTCAACGACTTCTTCTACAAGGGCCGTATCTGTACTGAACTCAATGCTTCTTTCGCCTATCGTCTCATCAACTGTCAAGCCCTCAATAGATGCGTTTCCTGCTGATTCTCTATCGTCTTTTTCAATTTCAATCTCCACAGAATGATCCGGCTCACTTTCGCTTAATAGCGATAGCTTTTCCCTTATTTCCTGAAGGCTTGATTCTGTGATTTCATTTTCCTGCGTAGCGGCTGCTTCTTCATCTGTTGGAACAGCTATAGGCTGCTCTGTTTCCACACCAGCGCGTTTCATCACGGTGATGCCCTCTACCCCAATCGTCAGAATATCCGCTAAACCTTTGCGTTCAATGTTGTAGCGTCGATAGTCGTCTTCTGTTTCCAAAACCAGCAGTGAGGTGTAAGGCGACAATACCCGCTCTTTAACCGATAGGTTAATGATTTCATTATGAAAAGCATTTTTCTGGTCAGGATCAGAACTGTTGTCTTCCAAGGCTAAGAGTTTGTCAAGACGCGCCTGTACCCATTCGCGCTTGAGTAAAAGAGAAATGCCTTTTGATTTCGATGCCTGAGGGGGCATTTTAGAAATAGGGAAGTTTTTGTCACCAATACTAATATTAACCCCCTTCGACTGGTTAGAGGCGATTTGGCGTTCGGCAAAGATAATCAGTGGTTCATTGGTTTGCAAGGCTTCAACCTTTTCCGGCCAATACCAATTTGAACCTGAAACGCTGATAGGGATATCAGCATAAACGGGGCTGGTTAGTTTACGCTTGATCTGAGCATCGCTGAGTGTGAGGGAGGCTACGATACCAGGAGTTTGGCCGGCTTTAGCGAGGTGACGTGCGATTTGCTTATCGCTGTGATAAGAGGGGATTAAAACATCGACTCTTTCTAGCCAATCAAGGGTTTTCAGTTGCGCTGCCAGTTGAGCGGCTGAGGTTTCACCTGCGGTGATAACCGCATCTGAAATCAGCAGTAGCCGCGCTTTTTTGAGTTTTAAGGCTTTTAAGGCCGCAATGGCGCTATCTAAGCGCGACGCGCCCAAGGCTTGGTGTTGTTGAACTTGATCAATTAAGGCCGATTGTGCGCTGAGATTGTCGGCCGTGCCGATTTCTTGGACTTCTTGATCATAAGTATAGAGTCGCAGTGTTCCGATTTGTAATGAGGGCAAAAGGGTTTGAAGGCGTTTCAGGCTGTCTGACAAATAGGGTGCTTGCGAGGCAGAGGTATCCATTAACAGGACCAGATTATCAAAACTTGGCTTGGTTTCCTGATTGCCCGTGTCGGTAAAAGGGATAATTCTAGCGGCCACGATTTGTTCGCTTTGCATCACAATCCCCCCAAACTTGCCTTTTTCAAAAGGGGGAAGTTGAGGCTGATAGGGCATTCTCAAATCAACAGTCGGTTGATAATCGCGTTTGTCAATGGTGAGGATTTCACGTTTTGACAGACTACCTGTCAATTCGCCCAGTTGAGTCGTACTAAAACTGTCGTTGTCATAAAAGACTTGAATGGACAATTGTTTTAACTGTGGTAACCCTTTGAGAGGCAAAACATATTCGCTATTCTCACCTACCAAGCGTTGAGAATAAGACAATATGAGTAATTTTTCAGACTGGGGGGAAATGGGAAAAATCCGGGCATTAAAACGGTTTCCGCTGTCTGTTTCTAACAAAGCGGGATCTTGACGACGATGCAAAAAGTCTTCGTAGGCACGACGAGCCAGTTGTTTTTCAACCACTTCGCCTTCTTGTAGCTGATCACCGATTTTCATGGCAAAGCGACTGATCGCGGCATTATCGGGCAAAATGATTTGAAAACGGCCTTCACGCTGACGGTTTTGCGGATTATAAAAAACCATTTTCAGTTCCGTGAATGCCAAAAAGCCGTCGAGTACGACACGCGCTTCTAACTTGTGCAATTCAAGCCCCGTACCATCTGAGGCGGTAAGTGATATACGGGATTCAGTCGCGAATCCCGTTTGACTCAATAGGAGAGCCAATGTTGTTATCAAGGAGGAGAGTGTTTTCATGATTACTATTCAGTTTGAGTTGTACCTTGATATATAACTACAAGGATTACTTATAAGAAAGGATTAGAACATCGTGATGCCCAATTTCTTATCATATATATATATAACTACAAGGATTACTTATAAGAAAGGATTAGAACATCGTGATGCCCAATTTCTTATC